>Ga0302288_1000855_pt1 | contig 21882 bp, 12 predicted proteins | sample III_Fen_N1_1_FD_194549 | JGI IMG/M metagenome (GOLD analysis project Ga0302288, IMG submission 194549) | Peat permafrost microbial communities from Stordalen Mire near Abisko, Sweden - III_Fen_N1_1 | ecosystem: Environmental > Terrestrial > Soil > Wetlands > Permafrost | place: Sweden: Abisko...
TCCGTGTTCCATGTTCCGTGTTCCGTGTTTTGAGTTATAAGAACTTTAAAGGGATAATGATCATTTTATTAGTAAGGTACTAAATCAGAGCATTTTCATATTATCAAATTACAACATTATCACATCAGCTAATCAACAAATCAACTCATTAGCATATCAACACATCATCACATTAGCATATCAACACATCATCACATTAGCAAATTATCACATTATCACATCATCACATTAAATTATGCTAGAACAAATAATATATAAAAATACGATTCATGACTGGATCATTTCACTGGTCATCATAGCCGGTGGCATACTGTTGAATAAAGGGATTGTATTATTAAATAAATATGTCATTCAAAAAATCACTGCCAGGACAAAGAACAGGCTGGATGACATCCTTTTTAAGATGCTTGAATCACCGGTGTTATTGGGGATCACTCTTTTTACCATCTGGATTGCCGCAAAAAGGCTTGATTTGGGAGCACCTGTTGAAAGCATGATTGCCAAATCATTCCGTGTTCTGACAGTTGTGAATATTACCTGGTTTGTAGCAAGGCTAGTCAAGGCTTTGATCGAAGAATATCTGGCTCCTAAAGCCGAACAAGTCGATTTTAAACTTCTTGACATTCACTTAATGTCAATTATACGCCGTACGGTTCTGGGGGTTATCTGGTCACTTGGAATCGTTACAGCACTTACGAATGCAGGCCTGAATGTTGGTGCACTGATCACCGGTCTTGGGATTGGCGGGTTGGCTTTTGCCCTGGCAGCACAGGATACGATTAAAAACATTTTTGGAGGGTTTACCATTTTCACCGATCGCCCGTTTCGTATAGGTGATCAGATTAAGGTGGACGGATTTAACGGTTTTGTGGAAGAAATCGGAATCCGAAGCACCAGAATACGTACACTTGAAAAAAGGATTGTGACAATTCCGAATTATAAAATAGTGGAAGCATCAGTTGAAAATATATCCAATGAGCCCATGCGTCTTGTTACAATGAAGTTGCGGTTAAATTATAAAACCGATCCTGCAAAGATGAATGAAGCGTTATTAATTTTGAAGGATATAGCCCAAAAACTGGATGGCGTTGATACAACAACTATAACAGTAGCCTTTACCGAGTTTACTGAATCAGCCATGATCATTTCCTTTTCATATTTCATCAAAAAAGAATCTGATATAATGGTAACTACCAACCTCGTTAACTCTGAAATTCTGGTAGCATTTAATAAAGCAGATCTTCAATTCGCTTTCCCGACACAAACGGTATATCTGGAGAAAGAAATCGAATAAATTTAAGGAATTCATCCTGTATATTTATTCAATAAGAGATAAGAGAACGCTGAAATTTGATTTATCTCCCCCGTCCTACCGGATTAATAACTTTAATTAGATGTACAAAAGTTCATGCCTGTCGTTGGGTTCTGATAGCTATCGGAATCCCAACAACAAGCGCGACCATTTTCTTTTTTTAATGATTATCGGTAAAGTGTCCTAATGAAAATAATGGAATTATTTCCTTGAAGTTTAGGATATTTTGTAGATAATACAAATCCGAAGGATTTAAATGTGAATAGCCATATATGAAATGTATGGACAAAATGAAAAGAACATCAACCAACCCCGACAGGGGTTGAATAACAATAAATAAACCTTGATAAATGATTGAAAGACCATGAAATTGAATGAATAATGATATTTGAATGAATAATGATATTTGATTTTGCTATTCAACCACTTCGTGGTTGGTAATTTGCTACTATCATCTACCATGCATTTCATACATGGCTATTCATATTCAATTCCTTCGGAATTATTTTTTAAAGCATTGGGAGACTTTGCGGATAATCATATTCTTTTTTAATGTCCATATCCGAGTGGACAGGGTCTTGTTTACGAAAACTCTATAATAAGTCCCGGATCAATATTTAATTCTTTGTATAAGCGTTTAGCCATACGCATTGAAACAGGTCGCTTGCCGGTCATTATTTGGCTGAAGGTAGATTCTTTTACATCAAGTAATACTGCAGTTTGGCGTTGTTTTAGTTGGCGTTTTTCCATTTCATTTTCAATTGAAACCACCAAAGGAGATTTTACTTTAATATGCTCGAAAACAATATACTTATTTTCGTAATCTGCACACATTCCACCTACACGTCCAATCTCACGAGTGTATTCATTGTCTGCATATTGATCATCCAAGGAGCCGTTAGCAGTTGCTTCGCCAATCAAAGCATTTACATACACATTTGCTTCATCAAATGTTTGGCGATCATCAATGCAGGTTATATTTTGAAATTTATTTTTCATAATCTTCGAATTTTTAAATTGTTGAACAATCTTCTATTTTGTCATATTCGGCATGTATACCCACAAATTGTACAGAAACTAAATTGGATATAAATACAACTACGATAACTGTTCGATATTTATTTCCCTTATATTGAATACATAACGCCCTTTACCTACATAATCATCTGTTGGAAATTCAGCTTTTACATCGTTATGATGTGTCTAGTTTGCATCCTCAACTAAAGCTATCCATTTATTAAAAGCTCTTTTTGAATCAGCATGTTTTTTGATATACTCTTCAATAACTTCTTTATTTATTAACCTCATATTGAGTCATTTGATGCTGCAAACATAATGAGAACTTCACAAAATGCAAATCTCTTTCTCTTTATTTTCAATCAAAGCATAACATTTAACGTCAATTACACTTATGTGGTTACCATCACATTATCAAATACTTTTACCTCCGGCATAATCACCCACGCGATACAATCGCGCGGAAGCAGGGATTTTCATTTTCTTGGATTAAAAATTCTGATAATACATACAGTTTGGATTGCATAACTTGTTCCAATCTATCTGAATTTCAACAACAAGCACCGTTCTTTACTCCTTTAATGAGTATATAAGGGTGTACGGGGAAAACAGGAAATTTGATAAGTGGAAATAAAAATTATCTGTTTTTTTACTGGCAGTTAATACCCAAGTTCACCTCCGCCAACACGGACGATTTCTGGTTCATCACCTGTACAGTCGACAATCGTGGAATGTATCAAACCTCCCATGCCACCATCGATAACTAAATCGACCTGATTCCCGTATTTTTCTTCAATAAGTTCCGGGTCGGTAATGTATTCAGTCGTTTTTTCGTCTGTAAAAATGGAACTGGTCATTAAAGGGTTGCCAAGTTCACGAACGATTTCCAGTGCTATTTCATTTTTAGGCATACGGATACCTACCGTCTTCTTGTTTTTGAATAGTTTAGGGAGTTTACTACTGCCATTGAGGATAAATGTGAATGGTCCGGGCAGGTTTTTCTTAATCAACCGGAATGCCACATCATCCATTTTGGCGTATTCACTGATCTGGCTCATTTCATAGCAGATAAATGACAACTCGGATTTACGTAGATCTTTATTCTTTAATCTTGAAATAAATTCCACTCCCGCCGGATTAAAGATATTACACCCAAAAGAATAAACCCCGTCGGTCGGAAAAATAATAATTCCCCCTTTACGTAAGACTTCTACTACCCGGCGTATCTCTACAGGATTTGGATTTGTATCGTAAAGTTTGACTAGCATTTGGTTGAGTTATGTGTTCAACGTTCCGCGTTCCGCGTTCTGTGTTACTGGTTGTTGATTTTTTATATTGGTTAATCCCGAAAAAAGGTTCTCACTTGGATCCGTTGATTGAATAAGTTAACAGTGATCCGTGTAAATAGTTTATTCGGAATTAATTTAATCTATATGATTGGGGTATCCGGTTTGATTTTTTACATCTGCAAAAGTACAAAAAAAATCCTGTAAAGAAACTTTACAGGATTTTAATATAATATGATCTATGAATTAGTCTTTATAATGAATTGGCTTCCCATATAAGGAATTAACTCTATCATTCATTAAAAGGAATCTGCTACCAGTAACGCGGAACGCGGAACATTAAAAAGCGTCAATAATTGCTTTGAAATCGGTAACTTTCAGTGAAGCACCGCCAATCAGGCCACCATCAACATCCGGATTTGAGAACAATTCCTTTGCATTGCCGGCATTACAACTTCCGCCGTATAAAATAGAAGTATTATCAGCAACTTCTTTACCGAATTTTTCAGTCAGAGTTTTACGGATAAAAGCATGAATTTCCTGAGCTTGTGCAGCAGAAGCGGTTTTTCCGGTTCCGATTGCCCATACAGGTTCGTAGGCCAATACGATTTTAGAGAAATCATCAGCCGAAAGATCAAATAATGATTCTTCAATTTGTGATTTAACCACATCAAAGAAAACACCTGATTCACGTTCTTCCAATACTTCTCCAATACAGAAAATAGGTGTAAGTCCGTTCTTCAATGCCAGTTCTGTTTTAACTTTCAGTTTAGCGGCTGTTTCACCGTAATAAGCACGGCGTTCTGAGTGTCCCAAAATAACGTATTCGGCACCTGTAGATTTTACCATAGATGCACTGATTTCGCCGGTATAAGCACCCGATTCATGATCAGCACAGTTTTGAGCAGCAACACCGATTTTGGTGGTATCAATAGCAGCAGCCACACCTGCCAGGTGAATAAATGGAGTCCCGATCACTACATCACAATTTGGTTTCGAATTTGCCAAAGCGGCGTTTAATTCGGTAGCCAATGCCAAACCTTCCTGTAAGGTCTTGTTCATTTTCCAGTTTCCTGCAACAATGTTTTTTCTCATCTTTTTTATCTTTAAATATATAGTTTAATAATTCTTAATACATTTACAATTTAATTATTTAAAATTGGTCGGATTCAAAGTAGTTTACATTAAAACACTTTGTACTCCTTACTTCTTACTACCTACTTCCTACTATAAACTTTCAATTAAAAATTTCTCCAGTTCCATTTACCCATGATAGTACCTTTCTTTAGTAAAATCAGACCCGGATTAGCCCGTACCATTGTTTTCAATGTTGTGGGATCGGTTTTCCAGAAAGGGAAAGTAATATCATTTTTATCTTTAAACTTTTGGACATCGGCATCAGATGAACCGGTTAATGCATAGATTTTTATCCCTGACTTCTTGTATTTAAGGTATATTTCTTCTGCTTTAGCAGCACCTGCAACAGATGTTTCGTTCAGGTCGTACATAATGATTAAATAGGTTTCACCAGGAGAATTCAATACCTGTTGGGTGATATCATCGAATTGTCCGTTCATGATTGAAAAATCATGGATAGGAGCTTTATATCCTTTAGTAAGCAATTCGGTTTTCTGATCTACAAAAATCCAGCTTGAATCACCTTTAGGATAGTTTTCGAGAGTAAATTCTTTTTGAGCCCCATCTTTTTCATAGATGAAGGTTGTTTTATATACATCCGAAGGAGCATTATCAGGAACCACCATTGCTTTTGGTATATTCACTCCGATTTTATAGGGCAGAAAATCAATCATAGGTAAATGGCGGTAACTATAAACGGAAAGAAGAATTCCAACAGCTATAAAAGTGATTAAACCGATATACTGTACTTTCGTCGAAAGGAATGAATGGAATTTAGTATGGTATACGAGCATCACAATAATCAGGCTTATTAAGACCAGATTTTTGAAGAAGGTAGCCCAATTACTTATCACCAAGGCGTCACCAAAGCACCCGCAATCAATTACCGGATTCTTGATCGCTAAATATAAGGTCAGTGGTGTCATTACTGCCATAAAAACCAATGCCAGTGTCATTGTAAAATTGAGATGTACTTTAAAAATTAAATTAAGACCAATAAGTAATTCAACAGTTGAAAGAACAATTGCCAGGGGGAATGCATAATCGGCCATGGATTCAAAAAAGCCACCAAAAGTTCTCAGATAATCTTCAATCTTGTAAGTAGATCCGAGTGGATCAATGGCTTTTACAAAACCCGAAAAGACAAATACTGCACCAAATAGTAAGCGACCGGTTTGAAGGAGGATATTTCCGGCGATCTGTCCTACTCCATCTATTGTTTTATTTTGTTGAATAGTAGTCATGGTAAATGAATGAATTGGTTGGTTTGATTTACTTATTAATTTCTTCCATTTTTATCAACCCGAAGATGGCATAATTTATCATATCAAAATAATTGGCATCAATACCTTCGGAAATCAATGTGACACCCAGATTATCTTCAATTTGTTTTGTACGGTAAATTTTCATCAGGATCAGATCGGTATACGATTCCATCCGCATGGATCTCCACGCTTCATCGTAATCGTGATTTTTATCCATCATTAACTTCTTAGCCTCCGACAAATATTTCGAATAAAGTTTCAGTCCTTTCTCGCAATTTAAATCATCAGTTTCCGAAAAGCCCAATTCAAGTTGAATCAATCCGATAATACCGTAATTTACTATGGCAATCAATTCAGAGCGAATACCTTCATCCACTTTTGAAACGCCTTTCGTTTCAATACTTCGGATACGGTTTGCTTTAATGAAAATCTGATCGGTAACTGATGCAGGACGCAAAATACGCCACGATGAACCGTAATCCTTCATTTTCTTGGTGAAAATATCCCGGCAAATTGCTGCTACCTGATCGAATTGTTGGTCGGTGTGGCTCATAATTATAAGCTTGTTTTTTTGGAATGGCAAAGTTACGACTTTTTGTTGAATCAAGCAATTTAAGTAATTCGAAATGCAAAAAATAGATAATATAAAGTCATTGAAAAGGACTTTAAAATCAACAAAAATTGCCTATTAACATCGGGTTTTTATTCGTTTTTTTGCCATTAAAAATGTTAAACCCTGTAACTAAGATGATTGTTATTCCAAAACTTTTTCCTATATTTGTATCACAAACACAGAAAATATGAAAAAAAACATACTTATCTCTTTGTTTTTCTTGTTCTTTTCAACATTATTTGCATTTGCAGGACAAATTGGAAAAGCTTCTTTTTACAGTCATAAACTGAAAGGTAAACATACTTCTAACGGAGGAAAATATCACCCGGACAGTCTGACTTGTGCGCACAGATCACTACCATTTGGTACACTTTTGAAAGTTTTTAATCCTGATAACAATAAAGAAGTAATAGTAAGGGTAACCGACCGCGGACCTCACAGGAAAAATGTACTTATTGATTTATCTTTTTCTGCAGCGAAACAGCTGGATATAGTACGCCAGGGTATTGCTTCAGTCATCGTTGAAGAAATTGATTCTATTCCAAGCTGGAAAAATGTTTTAAATAAGGAACCTATTATCGCAATGAACAATGGAGTGACTCTGAGCAAATAAGTTCAGGAACTTCATTCAAATCCAGAAATTAAAAGCCTTTACTTTCATACCTTTTAGTAAATTTAAATCGAAAAGATTACCTATTGGTAGTTTTTTCGATTTTTTATTTTACTCAATTCTAAAGTATTAGTCTGACATATAAAGACATATGCTTCTGGTACACTTATTGTAAATCAGGATTATACGAACAAGTCAGAGTATCAATCCCGTTAACGGTAAATAATAATTTATGAATACAACAAACCCCGGCTCCCCAGTTTTATCAACAGAAAACAATATTGTATTTTATAACCTGGAAAAGATTCGTTTCATCATAAAAGATGGATGCGGACTCGACATAGCTTATGCTTATGAAGAGTTGGTTTTCTCGGAACACGGAATCTTTATTTTCCAGTTTGATATTAAAAACTCTGATATCATTTTTTGTTGGTTTAATCAGGATTGCATAGAAGTTGACCGTATTTCATTGCTTGCATCGTTAACAAAGACGGCTACGCTGAATAAAATGAACATACTTTACAAAGGTAAATTTGAAATGAGTCAAAAAGAAAATGAACAAATTTCCGTAAACTTCAAAGAAACCTAAATGAATTTACAATTTATTCATTTACAATTTACAATTGGTCGGTCACTAACGTAAATTACATTTAATCAACTAACGAAACGAAGTGACTTTCAGTTTACAGGATCAACTAAGTTCCCAAACAAAGAATCGGCATCCGGTAACGCGGAACGCGGAACACGAAATGAGGAATACCTCAATTAACCAATCACCTAATTAACCAGTCAACCAATTAACCAATCAACCAATTAACCATATCCCTTCCTGAATTTGCATAAATCGTAGTATCTTTGCGGTTTATTTTTATCAGATCATTAAATAATAGCTTTTTTTAAGAATGGGTATTGAAAAAGGGTTATTCCAACGCACAGAATTGCTAATCGGAAAGAGCAAAATGGACAACCTGCGTTCGAAACGGGTGATTATTTTCGGAATTGGAGGCGTTGGCAGCTGGTGTGCAGAGAGTCTGGTACGATCGGGTATACGGTATCTGACAATTGTGGATTCGGACAGGGTTTGTGTTACGAACATTAACCGTCAAATCATGGCTACTACTTTAACGGTAGGGAAAGTGAAGACAGAAGTTCTCAAAGAACGCTTGCTTGAGATCAACCCAAAGGCTCAGATTAACGGGTTGCAAATGATCTATAGCAAAGAAACCAGTGAATCATTCCATCTCGAAGAATATGATTTCATCATCGACGCCATTGACAGTTTTTCCAATAAAATTCATTTAATCGAAACGGCAACCAAAACCGATGCTGTTTTCTTTTCCTCCATGGGCGCTGCTTTGAAGATGGATCCGACACGGATTAAAGTAGCAGAGTTTTGGAAAGTGGATGGTTGTCCGCTTGGATCAGCACTACGTAAAAAAATAAGGCAAAGTGGTGTGATAGTCAGCAAAAAGTTTATGTGCGTCTACAGCGACGAGTTGATTGAAAACCAGGGTGAGAATGCTTCCTGCGGTACAGAGAAATGTTTATGTCCGAAAGCAATGCAGGGTCCGGGTGATCCTGACCTGGTAGATCATGAATGGTGCAGCCTGAAAGCTAAAATCAACGGAACCACTTCGCATATGCCGGCCATGTTTGGTCTGACCATAGCAGGACTGGTAACACAGGCTATTTATAATGAGAAATAGTCTAATGTAGATAACAAGAACCAAGACAGAAGATACAGTAGATATAGTAGATTACTATTTTGCAAATTATTATGTCAGATTAATTTACTCGTTGTATATTATATATTATTTAACTAAATATCAAAATTTAATAACAAGTATCATCTAAAAAGATATACAAATAGTAATCAATTAGCAATTAAAATATATTACTTTTGTACAAATAATAAATACAACTTATATATTGTACAAATATGTGGATAAAAAGAGAAATAGAGGATGAGCTGGTTTATTTAGCAAAGCATTATCCGGTTATTATGATAACCGGACCTCGGCAATCGGGAAAAACTTCTTTGGCACGTCAAATATTTCCAGATAAACCGTATTTCTCCTTTGAGAATCCTGATGTTCGCGAAAAAGTTACTTCAGATCCAAGAGCATTTTTTTCTGCAAATCCTGAAGGTGCAATTATTGATGAATTTCAACATTATCCCGATATTTTATCTTACATGCAAGGAATTGTAGACGATAAAAAACAAAACGGACAATTTATTATAACGGGAAGTACTAATATATCAATGCTTAGTAGCGTTACTCAAAGTTTAGCAGGTCGAGTTGCATTATTGAAATTGTTACCATTTACAATTTCTGAAATTTCTGATTTTGACAAAGACTTTAGTGTTGACGATTTTTTGTATAAAGGTTTTTATCCAAGAATATATGCCGAAAAATTAGACTCGACTAAAGCATATCGAAATTATTATGAAACCTATGTAGAAAGAGATATTCGTCGTTTATTGAATGTGAAAGATGTATCAAGTTTTCAAAAATTTATAAAATTATGTGCTGGTCGCGTTGGCCAACTTTTCAATGCAAGTAGTCTTGCAAATGAAATTGGTGTATCCTATCAAACCATTCAAGCATGGCTTTCAGCAATGCAGGCAACTTATATCGTATTTCTTGTTCAGCCCTGGTCGGTTAATACCAATAAAAGATTGGTAAAGACTCCAAAACTATATTTTTATGATGTAGGTTTAGCAAGTTATCTATTGGGAATTGAAAATACAAATCATGTATCAACACATCCTTTACGAGGGTCCTTGTTTGAAAACATGATAGTGCTAGAATTTCTCAAAAAACGCTATAATTCAGGCTTGGATAATAATTTATATTTTTACAGAGATAATCATGGAAATGAAGTGGATTTACTTCAAGAAGCAGGTTTTTTTGTGAATTTAATAGAAATCAAATCTGCACAGACTTTTCATTCGGATTTTTTAAAAGGATTAGATTATTTCAAAAAGATATTACCGAACAGAGTCGGTTCATCTAATCTTGTATATGCAGGAGAATCAGAAATGATAATTAAAGAACATAAAATTTCTAACTTTAAAAATTTATAAAACAATTCTATTGATATAAAAACGGGGTTGAAATAAGAAAATGTAAAAGTATGGCACTTATAGTGTTTATTGCAAGGACGAGATGTTTACCGGAATGGGTGATACGCCCGAATTGGCGAAACAAAACATGATGGAACAAATGGAATTTTTTAAAGAAATAGTAAAGAAGATGAATATCAATATCCTTTATTTTTAGATTCAGAATTTGAGATTGTATATAAATTTGATACACAAAGCTTACTTGAGTATAACTCAGGAGTAATTACCCCTTCTGCGTTGGAACGGTTGACCGGCATTAATAAAAAACAACTCTGGAGTTATTTACACGGGCGTTCGAAACCAAGACGTACTCAGGTAGACAAAATTGAAAAAGCATTGCATATCTTAGGAAATGAACTTTCATCATTATCCCTTTGAACCAAGTGAAACCCTCACTAAGTTTTCGTATTTTGGAATTTATCTAAAAAAACAAGGGCATCGCTACAATAGTGAGGGCTTTACTACCTGACATTCTTCACTCTAAGCGGATAGAGAAGCTTTTATCATTAGTCGCGCTCCCACTCCGCACAAACAATTTTTATGGCGGCAGAATCAAGTGGGAGGGCGACATCCAGGCAAATGCATCCTGCAACTTAACCAAGTGTAACCCTCATTAAGTTTTCGGAGAATATAATTTAGTTCCGTCTTGAAATTTATTTATACTTTTATTAATTACTTCATGTAAATACCGACCTCTCCCCCTGCCCACTCTCCCTACCTCACCCCAACCCTCTCCAAGTGGAGAGGGAGTAAGAGAGGGGCAAAGCCATTGACCATCAGGTTCTTTATTTCAATTCTCAATGCTTAGAACTCATTCCTTATCCCTTGCCTCTTAATTATTAATTATTAATTATTAATTATCAATTATTAATTATCAATATTCTTTCTCCTCCCGTATGGCTAACAAACTCAGGCGCATACTGGCATTGCAGGGAGGCAATCCCACTGGAATATTCACCGGCGGAATTCGCCCAGCATTCATATTCGAATACATAGGTTCCTTTTGGGAGATACGGGAAGAAGAATTGCGTGGAAGCATCTTTGATGGTTTGGTAATAACATACTCCTTCTTTCCATTGGGTACCGGAGAGTTGATTCACGGGTTCAAAACAGGCAGCACGCAAATCCTTCATTGCCACAAATTCAAGGTTCCGGTCGGTGGTGATCACTAACCTTGTAATCACTTTATCGCCTTTCTTTAATCCGGTTTGCTCAACTGGTTCCAGGGTTTTACCTGAAGCAATCATTTTCTCTACAAACAATTTCTTTGTTATCTTTAACGGACCGCTCTGGCCTGTCACTTTATCCAGGGTCTGATCATACTGCCAGTACATGGAACCCCAGCCAATAGAACTCTTAGTGAGGGTCTTAATGAGGGTTTCACCCGAAGTGAAGCCCTCACTGGCAGACACTGTCACCTTCCCCATTTCCGGTTTTACTTCTGCCGCAGGGATTGTTTGTTTAAAATAGCCTGTTCCTGCTTCAACCGATTGCGGTTGCAACAGGGTTTTGCCCAATGTGATTTTCACAGATCCCTGATTTGCCAGCCAATCGGAACCATCATGCATGATTGCATAGATAGCATCTACCGTCCCTAAAGGAGAATCCCAACGTTGGGTTTGTTTTTGTTTAAGCAGCCAGATATTCATTTCATCCACATCAGCATTGTTTTTCGTTACTTCTGCAAATGCTTCGATGATGGCAGCCTGGATAGTTACCGGTTGTTCGTTCCAGAAATATCCCGGAGTGTTCTTAGCCCAATACATTCCCAATTCATCCGTTTTCAGTGCATTTTCTTTCAACGACGCGAGTATATCGGTTGCTATCTTTGTTTTCCCGTTTCGTTGTGCTACCACAGCCATCATTGCTTTCCCATACAGTGTGAGGCTGGTCCAGTACTTTTCTGATTGAGTAGTATAGAATTTCACGGCTTCCTGAGCTGATGCAGCCACAGGAATGTCGGGATACTCCGAACGGGTATGCAGATAAAACAGCTGCATATTGTCGATGGACATTTCCTTATCGTAGTTTTTATTGTACTTCTTCAAGTTGTCGAAGTCACGGGCGATTTCCAGATCCAGGTAGGTGATAGCTTTGAGCATCGAGCTTTGAGCATCAAGCATCGAGGGTTGAGCATTGAGGGTTGAGGCTGAAGTCATTCGTTTTAACCGGCCCAGGTTTAGCATTATTTCCTGGGTAATATAGCGGCTTTCGGGCATATCCTTGTACCAAGAGAAACCTCCTGAGGGAAGTTGCAGGGAAATCAGTTTATCCATGTATTGTTTTGCATGGTTCTTTTGCATATTCAGGTCGAACAACAAGGCGATCTGCTTTTTTTGTTCCGTTTCATCTTTTGCTGCCATCACCCAGGGTGTTTCTTCCAACAGCATGTTCTTCAGTTCCGTATTTTTGTCCAAATTCGATAACAGTGCTTCCCGACTGCCCCCTGCATTTTTCCACCGGTCGAAAGTAGCTGCTATTTTCGGATTGGAGTTGGCAAGAGATCCTGCCAGTGTGTTGGCATAATAGGCTGCAAAATAATCGATGGCATTGTCATTTTCAGGAACTGCTAATGTCGGCAAAGCCTGCACGGCATACCAGGCCGGGTTGGAGGCGAATTCCACTGTCAGGTTTTTGGTATCCACATTCGATCCGTTTTTAAGCAGGCTCTCAAAACTGAAAGTCCTGGTCTGATTATTCCGGATAGTAAGGGGCATACTTTCGGTTACCAGTACTTTATCAGGCAATACAGGGAGGTACTTTTGTTCTCCATCACTAAAGTCACCGGCACGGGCTGTTACTTTACAGGTTACCAGTTCATAGGGTGAAAATTCGATTATCTCCCACTCCACCGATCTGGTTTCATTCGCTGCAAGGGTGACAGTCTTCGGGGCAGTATCTTTCAGGGGTATTGTCTTTTCGGTAGCAGGGTCTGACATTTCAAACTGCACATTAGCAGTGAGTTCTTTATCTGTCAGATTTATGACACTGGCACTCAATACCAGCCTGTCTGAACGGCGCACGAAACGCGGCAGGTTCATTTGTACCATCAGGTCTTTTTGGGTCACTACCTGTGCTTCCCCCTGGCCAACATACAGATCCTTTGTATGTGCCAGCATTTTTACATTCCAACGTGTCAGGCTTTCGGGAGTTGTAAAGGTAAACTTCACATTGCCCAGGCTATCGGTACGTAGCTGCGGATAGAAGAAGGCTGTTTCGTTAAAGTTGGTGCGGAGATGGACTGGATTAATTTTTCCATCCTCACTTAGTAAAAGTTCACTATTTCCGTTAACTTCTTCATCCTTCTTAATGACAGGTGCTGTAAATTTTACTGATGATTTTAACGTAGGGGGCGGTTCAACCATCATTCTTGTCTTAATAGTTGTAATATCAAATCCACTTGATGATTTTAAAATGTCTTTGTCCCGGGAAGTAATGCTTACATTGCCTTTATAAAGTCTGTTAATGGATTTTGATTTATATTTCACTAATCCAAACCAGTTTAGCTGATCAAACTGAAAATCTTTTAAATCTTTATATTCGGGATTCGATGCAACAGAACTGTATTTTGAATTAAACCCATTAGATTCCCATTCCGGTGAGTACTTTATCTCTTCATGAAAGGCAGGATCAAAGTTCCATCCATTCGAACGAATAGCATCTAAAGAAGCATCATACATTCCAACTAACAATTCCGTTGTTTTTTCATCCTGTACACTTTCAGGGATATTAATTGTCCATTCAGCCTTTTCACCCGGTTTTAGTTTATTTCTAAATACTGTTAGTGTTGGAGTCAATTTTTTGTTCATCACTTTTTGCAAAATATGTACAGACCTGGTAAATAATTGTTCGTCTTTCACGAAAGTGAACATAACAGTGATACCGGCACCATAAGAACTTTTAAATGGGATATTGAATGTTTTAATTTCATCAGAAAATGGTATCCATCGTGTTTCAAGTAATTTATTTCCCAACATTACTTCATACAAAACTGATGAATTTTTCGTTGAAGTACCAAATATAATTTGAGCAGTTTCACCAACTTCACATTCTGTTTTGGGAGTCAGTAACCAGACATAACTTTTTACAGGAGTATGCTTATCTTTTTTATCATAAAGAATGAATGATTTTTCTACTTTCACTTCTCTCCCATGTGAATCGGAAGTGATTAATTTAATTTTATAATGTCCCGACTCCAGTTTGTTCAGGTTTAATATTAATATTTTATCACTTGTTTCAAAAGATCCCGTTAAAACGGCACCTACTTCTTTTAAATTTGTTAATTCATTTAAATCAGATGTATATGTTTTATTTTCTTCTAATTTATAAAGTGTATATATTATTTTGGAGTTGACTTTTTCATTATTTAATGTTTCAGTACTGATATCTATTTTCGTTTTCTGCTTTTTATCTATTTTATCAGACATTTCAGTAATAATAAATAATGACTGATCGCCCACTGAAAGCGATTGTTCACATTGTTGAGTTTCTCCTTTTGAATCAGTAACATCGGTATAAATTGTATACGTGAATATCTGATTTTTTCGTAAATTAGACACTGAGTTTGTTTTTTCCGGAATAAAAGAGACTACAAATGTTCCATCTTTTCCTGAAACTGTTGTGCCGTTAGCTATTTCTTTTTCCGGCTCGTACATCCAATAACAATAATGGTGCGTACTCCTGACTATTCGGTATTTAATTTTTGCATCACCAATACTGTACCCTGAAAATGCATTGACTTTTCCTTTAAATATCGCTTTATCTCCAAAATTCACTTCTGTTTTCAGTCTATCTATTTTTACTTCAAAAGTTGGACGTTTGTATTCCTCCACATAGATAGTTTTCGAAAAATCTTTCCCTTCGAGAAAGTATAAACCATTTAATCCTCCATTAGGCAATATGAATTCGCCTGCAAACGAACCGAATTCATTAGTTTTTAATTTTCTAGTGCTTATTATCTGATTATTGGAATTTTTTAAAGTAATTTCATATGTATTATTTGTGGCAACCGTTTGTCTTTTTTTATTAGAATAATAAGCAATTCCTTTAAAATAAACAGTCTGTCCCGGTCTGTAAATAGATCTGTCAGTAAAAATCCCTAATTTATTTATATCATTTTCTTCATTGCTGTAATCATAATATGATGTATAAGAAGATGTATTAAAAAAGACATCCTTTCCTCTTTCAAAAAAAAGTACACTATTATTGTCGTTTTTTAAATTTTTGAAATGACACATTCCGTTTTTATCCGATTTTTGCTTATCAACATACTGAATTGAATAGCCGTTCCCTTTCCATTTTGAATCATATAATTGTAGGATAACGTTAGTCTGTTTTTGTCCGGATTGCCGGTCAGTTACATAAACATCCTTTGAATCAACACTTAATGAACGGTCGAAATAGGTAAAGTCACTAACGGTGATTACACTTTTAGAAATCAAAGCAGCATTATTGTTGTTCTTATCTTCAATCCAGATTTCATATAATCCATAATCTTTGGTCTTCAAATTATAGTTCGTTTCAACTTCCCCAAAATCAGGATCGCCTTTTACAGGTATTAATAGTGTATCCAGCAATGTTTTATCAGGATAATCGTTATTATCGTCTTTTTTATTTTGTATAAAAGTATAATACTGAATAGCAGTAGCATTGATTTTATAAACCGAACATTTGAGAATATTAATGTTTCTGCTACGTATTTCAAGTTGTAAATTGCTTTTGGGCTTTACAATTTCATTATATTTTATGTGAACAGATTTTTGCAAAATGATATTAAGTATATTTTCAAGTAATTGAATCCGCTTATAACGGGGGAATTTTTTAATACCGTCATTACAAATATCATAGGCTAATCTTTTGTTTTTGTTTGAGATAATTTTAATTTTTTCCACATTCATATCACCTTCTTCATTATCCCGATTTCGATAATCATAAGACTTTATTAAATAATAATTTGCCTTATATGCCATTACTTCAACAACAGCCTCATTGTCTTCAAATTGTTTTTCAAGAACATTTAACTCATTTAAATACCTGACTTCCGGTTTATCCCAGTTTGCATGTTTGAAATTAAAATTTAATTGTTGTAGTTCAGCATAAAGTAATGCCTGGTTATTCCCTTCTTTTTCATGTGATTTTATTATATCATGATAAGTATCGAGTATTTGAATTTCAAAAAGTGACGTTTTAAAATCTGTTTTTGAAGTATTATTCTCCGATATGTCAGAAACAGGGATATCTTCTGTATCAGACATATTAGCAGTTATTGTATCAACGGGTACAGAGCCTCCTAAAGCAACACTGTCAACAGCAACATTATCAACCGCAACATTATCAACCGCAACAGAGTCAACCACAACAGAGTCAACCACAACAACTGTACTATCCATCAGATTATCGGAGGAATATCCGGAAGCATTAAGCAATAACCCTTTTAAGAGGTCAATTCTCCTGTATCCCAAAAAGTCAAACAAAGTCGGTTGAATGATTCGGCTATCGTCTCCTTTTTCGATTAAGGCTGCAAATTTCAGGGCATCGGTGTGCTGCAATACAGCGGGGTTTTCCATGGAAGCGGTCAGATGAATGCTGATTTTATCGAAATAGATATTTTTTGTCCATTCCTTTATATCCTCAGGTATAAAGCCTTTCAATTCAGTGCGGTTATTAATGGTGTAAGCGTCTTTTTGGTAGAATTGGGCATAGAGTTCAGCGGTCATGGAATGCAGGAGAGCCCGTTCGGCAGGGTCGGTGCTTTTGGCGGTGAAGGCTTCAAAATCACGAATCAGGGCAGGCGCTTCATCCGGATTTTTATCGAGGGTAAAACGCATTTTATAAACCATTGCCTTGATCACTTCCACTGAGTTTTTCTCTTTTTTGGCCTGCGAAAGGATGGTCTCCACTTCTTTCAAAGCCGATTCGGGCAATTGCTTTGTGGCAAGATCTTCGACTGTTGCCCAGCGTTTTTCTATGGGAGTAGTTGTTTGTTGCGAAAAGATCATGGTAGTAAAAACTATCAGGAAGAGAGCGGTAACTAAACTGTTTCTTTTCATATCGGCAGAATTTCAATAAGTTTTTTAACTAAGGACAAATATACTGTTTTACCTGAAAATATGGAAATAAATCCTGAAATAGTTTAACATTAGTCAATTATTTTTTATAAAATAAGTCCTTCGATACTATAGAATCGTTACATTGAATAAAAAGACAAACCCAAAGGTGTCCCAAAGGGAAGTCCGAGGGAACTCCGAACCAAACAGGGAGCTTTAATTGCAATTGAATGCTAATAAAAAAATGTAGCAATTAGTTTATGTAAAAGGTTAAACAGGAAGTTCAAAACAGGGGAAAATAGAGATCAAATCAACAGATCGAATTAAGAATCCAGAGCCATAAAATGTCATGTGTTGACTTTTTACAGTAAGATGGACTGGTTATAAAATTTAATCCGACCCTGTCATTTTCAAGCAAGGCAGAGTAAAAAGCGAGGTTGGAGAATAGCAGTATATTTCCTTTAAAATCTGATCCATCTTAACTATCCAATTGCTTTTAGCTGATAATTGGTCCGATATTGATATTTTATGAATTGAAATTGTCCTTGGAATCCCTCATCTGAGAGTAATTTTACAGAGAAATACCCGATTGGTATTTTTGGTTAATTGGATCATCAATCTTTATACCAATTAACGATTAAATAATCATTCTAGTATAGTTAAATCAAAATCACATATTATAATTTAATCTCTAAATGCGTAAGCCTGTTCAATTTTATTTTTTACTCATTGTCATGTGCATGACAACCCTGTTGACTTATGGTGTGGATTGGAAAATGGGCAAAGCACCGTTAATGACTTCGTTTGCATCAACAATTGATACATCGAATGTGCTGGGAGAATACCCCCGTCCACAGATGGTCAGGGAGAATTGGATGAACCTGAACGGAATCTGGCAATACCAACCGGGGACAGGTTTTACACAGGCAGTACCAACCGCTCAACTCACGGGGAAAATACTGGTTCCCTTTCCTGTTGAATCAGCTATTTCGGGAGTTATGAAGCATTCCGACAATTTGTGGTATCGCCGTACATTTACGATTCCTGCAGCGTGGGCAGGTCAGAAAGTGCTTATTCATTTTGGAGCTGTTGATTACAAATCGCAGGTTTATATCAACCGCCAGAGTGTAGGAATACATACGGGAGGCTACGATCCGTTTACCTACGACATCACTTCAAGCCTCACAGCTTCAGGCCCCCAGGAAATAACAGTAAAAGTGAACGATCCCACCAATGCAGGCGGTCAGCCACGAGGAAAACAGACTTTGACTCCCGGAGGAATTATGTATACTTCCTGTTCGGGTATCTGGCAGACGGTATGGCTGGAACCGGTACCACAGACATCGATATCGGATATTAAAATAGTTCCGGAAATGGATAAATCGTCAGTGGTAGTCAATACTTCCACTTTAGGTGTTGCTTCAAACCTTACGGTTAAAATCGAAGTAAAGGACGGAACGACTACTGTAGCCCAACTGACCGGGAATGCCAATTCCGACCTGCAGATTCCTGTTGCCAATCCGAAATTATGGTCACCCGACTCCCCCTTCCTGTACGATCTGAAAATAACGCTACTGAGTGGAAATACCCCCATAGATTCATTGGGGAGTTATTTAGGCATGCGAAAAATATCCATGAAACAGGTAGGAAATGTACAAAAGCTTTTCCTTAATAACGAATCCGTTTTCCAGTTCGGGCCACTCGATCAGGGATACTGGCCTGATGGCAATTATACTGCTCCAACCGATCTGGCAATACTTTCGGACCTTCAAAGCATAAAAGATTTAGGGTATAATATGGTGCGCAAGCATGTTAAAGTAGAACCCTACCGCTGGTATTACTATGCCGACAAACTGGGATTGCTGGTATGGCAGGATATGCCTTCGTCAAATTCATACACCAGTTCACCCCAGACCATCGATAACGTTCAATTTGAAAAGGAACTTACGAATATGGTAAAAACCCACTGGAACAGCCCAAGTATTATTATGTGGATTTTATTCAATGAAGAGCAGGGTATTCATAATACACAGGCATTGGTAACCGAAGTGATGAATTTAGACACAACCCGTATGGTGAACGAGAACAGTGGTGCTGTGTTTATAGATGCCGGTAACATCCGTGATTTACACAGTTATCCGCAACCTGCCTGCCCTACAAGTACTACGGAGGTTTTAGCCTGTGGTGAGTATGGCAGTATCGGACTCAACGTCCCCGGTCATGACTGGGGAACCGGTATAAGTGGGTTCTTTGCAAAAGATGCAACTGATTTTTTAAGCTATTATACTGACTATGCCGATAAACTTATTCAGTTCAAATCGGATAACGGACTCAGTGCGGCTGTCTTTACACAAATCACCGATGTGGAAGTAGAAGTAAATGGTATTTACACTTACGATCGGGCAGTTTGTAAATATGATAAGGCTGCACTTTACGAAACGAACCGGAAAGTTATTGAAAAGAACGTGAGTATCAATTATGTACTTCCAAGTTCACGTGATACCGGTCGTACATGGAAAATGACTACCTCGCAACCTGCTTCAGGTTGGTATGGCACCACGTTTTCGGATACAAACTGGGCCTCAGCTACAGGGGGCTTTGGTTCGGCGGGGACTACCGGTGGTACTATCCGTACAAACTGGACAAGTTCGGATATCTGGTTGCGTCAGAAATTTGATATAGGTTCTTTATCAGCAACCGACATTGACAAACTGGAGTTGTTTGTATTTCATGATGAAAATTGCGAAATCTATTTCAACGGAGTTTTAGCAGCTACCTATACCGGTTATAATTCAACCTATGACTTTTTACCAATATCTGAAGCCGGTAAAAATGCTTTAATTCCCAATGGGTCCAATCTCATTGCCGTTCATTGTCATCAAACTACCGGCGGGCAATATATCGATGCAGGGATTTTACTAAGGAGTTATGATCAGCCGGTAAACACAGCTATAACGACAATCAAAGCTACAGGGAATTGCAGGTTATATCCTAATCCGGCTACAAACAAGCTAACCATTGTAAGGGATAACCCACAAACGGCTTTGTCAGGGATCTATAATATTCTTGGGAGAGAAGTGATGAGATTAAATAAATCTGATACTCAGGTTGATATTGCAGCACTTAGTCCGGGAATGTATTTTATGAGGACAGAAACTGAAGGGATTATCCGGAATATTTCATTTATCAAAAAATAAAAATATATAACCATCCCGATAGCTATCGGGAACACAATAGGTCACAATAGAAAAACTCAATATTAATTTACTATTTAAGACCAGACAACCACAATACAAACGCACAAAGACAAAAAACACAGAACCACAAAAGGCACAAAAAGTAAAAACAGAAAAGCACACAAAAGAAAAAAACCTAACCTGAACAAGAAAGAATTAAGAATAGAACGCGGATATACACTAATTAAGCGGATAAATTACGGATAAGAAAATACTTTTTATTTTGATTTTGAAACCAACCATTTACTAGCTCAGATTAAATTGTAAAACCGTAAAATATTCAATATCGTGCTAAAGAATACACGAATTTGAAAGTTAAGATACTAAAGGTATTTAATGATCAGTTTGTTAATCAACAAGAACTTAAATTACAGCATCCCGGCAATTATTAATTTTTAATTTTTAATTATTAATTACTAATAACCGTTTATTAAAAGAAATCTATTTATCAACATCAAATACAGAAATTATTTATCAAATGAAAAGATCTTTAAAAATTAGCTTATATATAGCGATTTTGATTTTAACCATTCCTTTCCTACAAGCGCAAACATGGAGAATGAAAAAGGCGCTTTTAATGACATCGTATGCAGCAACTATCGATACAGCGAATGTACGTGGGGAGTATCCACGTCCACAAATGGTGAGGCAGAATTGGATGAACCTGAACGGAATATGGCAATTTCAACCGGGTTTAAGTCTTACAGAAGCAATCCCGACGGGAAAACTTTCGAGTAAGATATTAGTTCCATTTCCGGTAGAGTCAGCAATTTCGGGAATTATGGTCCATTACGACAAGATGTGGTACCGACGTACATTTACAATTCCAACAACCTGGGGCGGACAACGCATCATACTCCATTTTGATGCTGTTGATTATCAGACAGAGGTATTTATAAACGGTCAAAGTCTTGGAGTTCACAAAGGTGGATATGATCCGTTTATGTTTGACATCACGTCCTATTTAGTAGGTACCGGTTCACAGGAAGTCACTGTAAAGGTCTATGACCCTACTGATGCCGGCGGTCAGCCACGTGGTAAACAGACATTAAATCCGGGCGGTATCATGTACACTCCAACCTCAGGTATCTGGCAACCGGTATGGCTTGAGCCGGTTCCTCAAACAGCAATATCAGATATTAAACTCGTTCCGAATGTTGATAATTCATCGTTAAAGTTTAGCGCTATTACAACAGGAAATGCTACCGGGCTTACTGTATCAGTTGAAATAAA
>Ga0302288_1000857_pt1 | contig 21865 bp, 10 predicted proteins | sample III_Fen_N1_1_FD_194549 | JGI IMG/M metagenome (GOLD analysis project Ga0302288, IMG submission 194549) | Peat permafrost microbial communities from Stordalen Mire near Abisko, Sweden - III_Fen_N1_1 | ecosystem: Environmental > Terrestrial > Soil > Wetlands > Permafrost | place: Sweden: Abisko...
ACGATTTTGCCTGTCATACCCAGATTTGGTGTTGTGAAGGTTAAAACACCGATAATTCCGAATGGTATTGCCATCCATAGCAAATAAGGACGGAATTTTCCCCAACGTGTTTCTGTTCGGTCGGCCATAATCCCAATAAACGGATCAATAACTGCATCACCTACACGTGTTAAGAGGAACATTGTTCCTACAATAGCAGCCGGAATGCCATATATGTCCGTATAAAAGAACATAATATACATACCAAAGAGTTTCCAGAACATCGACGATGCAGCATCTCCGAAACCATATCCTATTTTCTCTTTCAATCGTAATTTTTGAAAAGTCATAATGATTTTTTTGTTAGTAAATAATAAATCTAAGGATAAAATATATCAGATGTAAAAATCAGGTACAAAAGTATCATTTTTACAATGTTTTTTGAGTCTTATATGTTTCTAAAACAGTACTGTTTTTGAACCGTTCTTATTTTTTTACTAATTTCAGGCACAAAACATCACGGCCTGGTATGGTTACTTTAAGAGCTTTACGTGTATCACCAACTGTTTTTTTCAACCATAAGTCGCGTAACTGGTAGATATTTCCTCTGGTATCAAGTACCCTGTTTGAAAGAGTATCGGTTACAGAAAACGTTTTCCAATCCATTTCAACTTTTTTCGGGGTTGTACTCCTGTTTAATAAGCAAAAACACCATTCACCGTTATTGAGTGGTTTTAACCATGTTTCCACACTGTCTTTTACTGAACTTTTGAAGCCCTGGATTCCCAACACATCCTGATCAACAGCAATAACTTCTTTATTTGTCAGTATAGTTTGAGTTTGGGTGTTCATACTTCGTAAATCATTTCCTGAAATAAGCGGTGCAGCAATCATACACCACATGGTAAAGTGTGCACGATCTTCATTCTGAGACATTCCGTTTCCAACTTCAAGCATATCGGGATCGTTCCAGTGGCCGGGTCCTGCATATTGACGGATTGCTGATTGCATATCCAGGATTTGCATAACTCCGTTTTGTTTCCAGGTACCATGATCATAAAAACAATCAAAGCAATTGTAAATGTCACCGGTTGTTCTCCATAGTTGACCCACTTCTTTGGCCCATAACCATGGTTTGTTATTTCCCCATTCGCATAAACTGAATACAATTGGTCTCCCTGCTTCATGAAGGGCATCACGCATAGTAGTATATGATCCTTCCGCATTTAATTTATCAGTGTTACACCAATCATATTTTAAATAATCAACTCCCCATTTTGCATACATCAATGCATCCTGATATTCATGCCCGCGGCCGGCCGGTCTGCCTCCACATGTTTTATCTCCTGCACATGAATAGATTCCAAATTTCAATCCTTTTGAATGGACATAATCGGCCAACGCTTTAATCCCTGATGGAAAACGTTTCGGATCACAAACTATAAAACCAAGGCTGTCGCGACTAACTTGCCAGCAATCATCAATTACAATATATTCATATCCGGCATCTTTCATCCCTGATGAAACCATTGCATCTGCAGCTTCGCGTATTAATTTTTCACTTACATCACAGGCGAATTTGTTCCAGCTATTCCAACCCATGGGTGGAGTCTGTGCCAATCCCTGAAACTTTTGAGCCTGAACAGGAAGCAAAATGCAGAATATAATTGCAGTTAAAAGAAATAATTTTGATTTTTTCATGCTTATATAATTAGTATAAAGTTCAAATAAATTTAACAATCCATATATATATGGATGTTATACTTTTAGTTTGAATAATTGGATATAAATTTAAAGTTATAACGACTCCAAAAATAAATGTTTTTTATCCATAAAAGAATTATTTTTTGCTACTAATTGTTTTATTGTTGCTACCGAAGCGGCAGAACGATAGCCATCTTCAGGTGTATTTATACAATAATCCAATAAGCGGTCGATTGTTGAAGTTGCAACATGCATACGCGTATCTGATGAAGCATAATAAATAAAGACAGTTCCATCTTCATCAGCAATCCAGCCATTACTAAATACGACATTCGAAACATCACCAATACGTTCACTGTCTTTTGGAGCCAAAAAATATCCTGCAGGTTCTGCCAGTAATTTTGTCGGATCCTGTAAATCGGTGAGATATAGATATAAAACATAACGAAGTCCGGCTGCACAGTTTCGAACGCCATGTGCCAAATGCAACCAACCTTTATCAGTTTTAATTGGATGCGGACCTTCACCGTTTTTTAATTCTTTAATGGTATGATAGAAACGGTAATTTATGATCTTTTCTTCATTAAGTTCTGCATGTGTAATATCTTCAACCAATGCCCAACCAATTCCGCCGCCACTGCCTGTATCAATAAAACCATCCTGTGGACGCGTATATAAGGCATATTTTCCGTTAACAAATTCAGGATGGAGTACCACATTACGTTGCTGGCTCCTGGTCTTCAAATCAGGTAACCGTTCCCATGTCAACAGATCTTTTGTCCTTGCGATACCGGCAGAAGCTATTGCTGAAGACAAATCACCATTAGGCGCATCAGGATCTTTACGTTCACTGCAAAATACGCCATAAATCCAACCATCTTCATGGGCTGTGAGTCGCATATCATACACGTTAGTGTCCGGATTTTTGGTTTCAGGTAAAGTGACAGGTTCATCCCAAAAACGGAAATTATCAATTCCATTTGGACTTTCAGCAATTGCAAAGAAAGACTTCCTGTCATTGCCTTCTACACGAACTACCAGTATGTATTTACCTTTCCATTTCATTGCACCTGCATTTAAAGTTGCATTAACGCCAATGCGTTCCATAAGATATGGATTTGTTGCAGCATTAAAATCATATCGCCATGTTAATGGGGCATGTTCTGCAGTAAGAATTGGATGAATATAACGATCATAAATGCCATTTCCAATTGTTGACTTCTCGTTTTTACTACTCAATAATTCTTCGTGATACGCTTTGAGTTTTTCTAAAGCACTACTAAATTTATTCATATTCGTTTATATATAATCAATAATATTCTTAAAATTCTATTTTATTGTTCCTGAGTTGAACGCTAATTCTATTTTTTAAAGTATTTGAAATAAAAACTTTCCATTGTTTTCAACTGATATTCTTTTTATTTTTTTTTGATGTCATCAGTAGTCGATCTTGAATTTGCATTGGTTGAATTTATTTTCAAAATTGCAGTGGCTAATCCGGAAGAGTTTGCTGTCAACGAAATCTCACCTTTATTTTTCAATGTTTTCACAATAATCTGAGCTAAGCCATTAAATGCTTTACGCTTCCATTGCGGAGCTGAATTATAGACCTTAATTGTTCCCGGATCAGTATTTAGTTCTTCATATTCAGTCTTTTTTACAAAAGGCTTTCCTTCAAAAACGACTCTATTTTTCCCTTTGTGAAGTGATTTGCTATCAAGAATAAAAACCTGATTCGGGTCATTTCTTTTTAGTCCTTTCCCTATGATTATCCCATTCACATAAACCGACTGATTATCAACCATACTTTTTGCATACAAAGTAATAATGGTCTTATCAGTAAAATCAACTAAATTAAAAGTTCCCATGAGGATGATATTCTTACCTGCATCATATTCTCCATACCCTTTTATAAAAGCTTTTGACCATAAAGAATCATTATTATTCAGGGTAATCATTTTACTTCCCGGAAAAGTATCGCAAAGTTGATAGCTCAGATCACTGATATTCATTCTATCTGAAGTGTCCACATATTGTTCAGGGTCATGGGAAGCCGGATCTCCATTTCCAACACCAATTATTTTTCCCGGTCCCTGAATAGTAAATTCAATTTCATTGTCTGCTGTTGGCACCAGCCTGTCCTTCAAATCATTTACCTGAACATTTACAACAGCTACATCCTCCCCATCGGCTTTTAATTGGGTTCGATCTGCAGTAAGTACTATTTTAGCCGGTGCATCAGATGTTTCAATTTGTTCTGTGACTGTGAGTTTTCCTTTCACAAATCCCTTTGCGACAAGTGATCCGGGGTTATAGGTTACATCCCATTCAAGATGTCCATATTTATCCATCAGTTTTTTACCAAGCGATTTTTTATTTAAAATCAATTCTACTTCGTCTGCATTACTGTATACTGTTACTTTAATATTTTTCCCTTCACTACCATTCCAGTTCCAGTGAGGCATAATATGGATAACTGGTTTTGTTCCCCACCAGGACTTCAGGTAATAAAAAATATCTTTGGGGAAACCGCAAAGATCAACAATCCCGAATTCGGAATTAACTGCAGGCCATGAAAGAGGATTTGCTTCCCCCCGGTAATCAAACCCTGTCCAAAAAAACAAACCGGATAAAAAGGGTCGCTCTGCATAAAATTTCCAACCCGATTCTGTGCCGACATTTTCAGGCATCCGGTTAGTTGCAGCCATACGTCCGTTATTAATATCATCGGAGTAAACTCCACGTGTTCCAATAGTGTTGGATTCTTCAGTACCTATTCCACATTGCCATGGAAATTTCTTATGATGTTCATCAATATCCCCCTGGACAATATAATTGTAGCCCATAACCTGTGCTGTTTTCCCACTCCCATTATCCCAACCGCCTGAAACAGCAACAGTAAAAGCCCTCGAAGAATCAATTTTCTGTGCAAACTCCTGCATGGTTTTTGTAATTCGTGCCCCTTTTTCATTACTTTCGATAGCCCATTCTTCATTTCCTAATGACCAGAGAATAATGGATGGATGATTACGATCCCTAAGCATAAAGCGTTCGAGCAAATCAAAATGCTCCTTATCGATACCCATTAATCTGTTTTCTTCCAGAACAAGCATTCCAAGCCGGTCACAAACATCAAGCAATTCAGGTGTAGCAGGATTATGAGAAGTTCTGATAGCATTGTCTCCCATTTCCTTTAGCTTCTTCACCCGAAATTCCTGCAAAGCATCAGGAATAGCAGTTCCTACTCCGGCATGATCCTGGTGATTATTTGTGCCTTTAATTTTTACGCTCTTACCATTTAGAAAAAAACCTGAATCAGGGTCAAAACGTACTGTACGGACTCCTACATTTGTGAAATAAGTATCAATAATTTTACCTTCTACTGAAATACATGTCTTTAGTTTATATAAATAAGGAATTTCAAACGACCAAAGTATTGGTTTATCTACTTTTATTTTTTGATAAAATGTTTTCTGCAGATTTCCATTTAAGGTTCTCTTTTCAAGTTTGTTTGAAATAACCTGCCTGTTATCAGCATCAATTAATGTTTGTTCAATAGTAAAAGCCGCTGATTTAGCATATTGATTTTCGACATCTGTTCGTATTGTTAACTCTGCATTTTCGCCATTCAGTTCGGAAGTTACAAAGGTTCCGTATTGAGACACATGAAGCCTGTCGGTTTTATTCATCCATACATGCCTGTAAATACCCGCACCTTCATAATACCACCCTTCTTCAACACTGGCATCGACACGTACTGCAACAGTATTTTCACCCCCATAATTTAAATAATCGGTAATATCATAAACAGAGCTTGCATAACCACTGGGTTCATTCCCAACATAAAAGCCATTGATCCACACTTTTGAATTTCGTTGTATACCATCAAATTGTATACTTATTTTGCGACCGTTATCAGACACAGGAATAGTAAATTTCTTTCGATACCATCCTATGGAATTTTCAGGATATCTCCAGCCTATTGTATGATAACCGTGGCTATGACTCGCAGAAGCAGAGAAAGGAAGCTCCACCGCCCAGTCATGAGGCAAATCGACTTCACGCCAGGTTCTGTCTTCAAATTGAACTGCAGCTGCCCCATCGCCATATCCTGTCTTAGCAAAATAAGTAAAATAACCTGTTTCGGCAGTAAAATCTTTAGAATAATCAGTTGCATTACCAAGGGCAAAACGCCAGCCAAAATCCATAAGTAAACGATCACGTACCTGAGTTGTAGGGTTTGACTTCTCACTTTGTGAAAATGCAGACACAATACAAAAGATGAATACAAGTGAGATAGAAATTTTCCTTTTAATCATTTCAACAAATTGATTTTTTCAGTTTTTTTAAGAATATATTTTTCAATATTATTAATTTAGTCATTGATTTACTTATGTATTCGTTGATATTTAATGTTCTATCTGTTGATATACAAAATCTTAAGATTCAATATCCTGGTAATTGTTAATTACTTACTTAAAACATACATAGGAGGCATATTTTTACTCATTATAATTTTTTTGTTTTCAGTGAATTTCTTAAAATCTGCTGCTGCCGGATTACCCGGAAAAGGCACAAAGAAATGATTTTTCATGGTAAAAGCATTTCTCCATAACAATACATAACTTATGTTGAAAGGTTCTATAGCAGGTAAAAGAACCTGAGTAAAGAAAGTTGAATCTCCTATACTCTCCATGCCGGTTTCGGCCAGAATAGGAATTTTATTGCTTTTTTTTGCATAAGCAATTACAACTTTCAATCCCTTTGCAACATCCGTTTTAAATTTATCATTCGAACCCGAAGTATTATCCATTGAACAATAATTATCGAATCCTACTATATCTACCCAATCGTCACCCGGATAGCGGCTCAGAAATTCATCTTTAGTAGTGATTCCGGCAGGCGAAAATGCATATAGTATATTATGTACTCCTTTTACATCACGTAAATAGCTAACAGTCATTCTGTATAAACGATTATACTCATCAGGAGTACATTGGTTGGCACCCCACCAAAACCAACTTCCGGTATGCTCATGAAACATGCGAAAAATGACAGGAAATGTTTCACCGTTTGAATCTTTCAAATCATTAAAAAACAAAGCTAACCGGTCTAACCATGTCAGAAATTTTGCATGATTGCTTCCTCCGGGTAAAATGCTGCTCACAACTGTATTCTGAGCACAATCCCATGCCGTTTTTCCGGTAACAATATTATCACCATGCCAACTGATGGTATTAATACCTCCCCGTTCATAGACTTCGCGCATCAATCGTTTCATGTCGGTGAAATACACTGAGTCGAGGTTATAAGTTGCTCCAATTTCCAAATGACCTAATTCCCAACCCGACATGGCAGGATATTCACCAGTAACTGATTTTACATCAGACCCACCGGTTTTTCCATACCAACCATGACCGTAAGCAGTATCATCCTGATGTCCTAACATGATCCCTTTCCCTAAGTTCTTTATCATGTTTTGGAATAAAGCCTGTGTTTGTGGAGTTGCATTCATATCCACCAAAGTAGGGATATTTTTCATTTTCAACACATATTTTCGTACAAGTCCGACAGTTGCATCGGTATTAAAAACCGAATTCAACCCTTGTTCTTCCTGAGCAGGATCACCCATGTAATCATCTCCTTTTTCCCAGTAAATATGTTTTGGATTTGGTCGGGCCATTCCGCCCCATGCCCAGAAATTACAACCTGCTAAAACATCATTATTTTTCGATGCGTTCAGAATGATTTCAAATACCGAAGCATAATAGGCATCACGTAAAGATGTTGAATCTTTTAAATTATACTGATGATGATCGCGTGGGAATCCAAACTCTTCCAGAATAATGGGTTTTGCCAGTTTACGGGCAACTGCTATATGTTCTTTCATATATCCAGCGGTACTATCAATACAGGTCTGCAATGTCCCTGACATATTTTTTACATCTAACCAACCCCAGTTTTTAGGCCAGATATGCATAGTGAGATAATCAATATTTTTATCAGAATGAATTTGTTCAAACAATTGCATATCTTCTTCACAACCATGATACCCTTCTGATCCAATCGATACCATATGGTTTTTATCCAACGATTTGATATATGAAGAAATATCTTTTAACCAGTCCACAAATAAAAGTTTATTTGCTGATGAAAATGCCCGTGGTTCGTTTCCTATTTGCCACGAGAAGATAGCAGGATCTTCCGTGTATTTTTTCTTTGTATACCGGTTGGTTCGCTTAATGACATATTTAATATGATCTTTGAGCATTTGCCTACATTCAGAACATCCGGCATATTGTTTGACATATTCCATATATGCAGGCCATCCATCAACCGAAGGTATCGGATTTTTACCTTTTCCCGCCCAGTTCAGGTATTGGCTGTAACCACCCGACCATTCCCATGAATTAGTAAAAAACAAAACTGCTTTCATGTCACGTTTACCTAATTCTGACATCAGAAAATCTAATCCATCAAATATAGTGTCATTATAAACCCCCGGTTTAATTTGCAAAGTCGGCTCAACCTTTGATGCGACACCATTATCTCCGTCAGATCCAATTAATACCCGCAGATTAATCAGGCCGGTTTCTTTTAGAAAATCAAGTTCCCTGATTAAACGACCTCTGTCACCACCCTGACCTTTCGAACCAAGGATTGCCCCAAACCAAAAGTTCGTTCCTACAAAATAATAGGGTTGCTCATTTACTACGAAATGATTGTCTATTACTTTGGCAAAACTTTGTGACACTTTTGCTGAACCATTTAATGATACGAATGCCATTACAATCAGAATTAATTTTTTAATTGAAAAATTCATGTTTCTATTTATTTAAGCGTAAAACGCTTTTTTAAATTACCAATTTTTATCTCAAATTCACCGGGTTCTGCAACAGTTTTATTTTCAATATTGACGAATGACAATTCTTTTTTTGTTAGTGTAAACAGAACCGTTTTCGCTTCTTTGGGTTGAAGATCTATTTTATCAAACCCTTTTAAACGTTTCATATCCGGAGCTATTGATGCAACTAAATCGGACAAATACAATAACACAGATTCTTTTCCGGCCACTTTCCCTGTATTGGTCACTTTCACAGAAACCTGTAAGTTTTCATCATCAGTGATTTCATCTTTTGACAATTTTAAATCACTGTATTCGAAAGTTGTATAACTTAGTCCCTGGCCAAATTCAAACTGAGAAGTGTAATCCGATTCGTAATTATACATTCCTTCCGTTTTTACCTGTTCTTCGGAATATTTATGCCAATAGTTAATTAGTGAACCTGAATATCGTGGATACGTGATTGGCATTTTCCCACTCGGATTAACATCTCCATATAAAATATCTGCAAGTGCATCTCCTCCAAAGTTACCCGGCAAATAGACCATAAGTGTAGCTGCCATCTTGTCTTCAAACTTACAGATTATACGGGGACGACCTTCATTTAAAATAAGGATAACAGGCTTTCCTGTGGCAGCTAATTCGATTGCAAGCTTCTGTTGCAAATCCGAAAGAGCCAGATCCTGTAAATCACCCGGTTTTTCTGTATAACTGTTTTCTCCCAAACAAAGTATTATATAATCGATATCTTTGGCTTTTTCAACCGTTTCTTTAATATCTTCTTCTTTTTCTTCCCAATATTTGCCTGTTTCATTGTAACATACTCCCGGGACATAAGTCACATTATTCACACCTGCTTTATTCTGAATAGCTTTCAAAATAGTATTATAGTGCTTAGTAAATTCAGCGGCTTTTTCTCCCTGCCAGGAATAGGACCAACCTCCATTAAGCGATCGCATCGAGTTTGCATTTGGACCACAAACCAGTACTTTTTTATTTTTCAATAATGGAAGCACTTGATTGGTATTTTTTAATAATGTTATGGCTTCTGAAGCTGCAATATACGAATCATGTTCAAATTTTTTCGACCCAAAAAGCGGATAATTGGTTGTTGTATCATAAGGACGATTGAATAAATTCAAGTCCGTTTTTACTTTTAAAATACGACTTACAGCATCATCAATCCGATCCATCGATACTGCTCCTTCATGGACCAATGCAACTAAATCGTCACAGAATTCAACATCATTTGGAATCATTGACATATCAATACCGGCATTTATCGCAATCCTTATGGCATCTTTATTAGAAGCAGCTACATGATCCCGGTTATATAGATTTATAATGTCCATATAATCTGTAACGACAAGTCCTTTAAATCCTAATTCGTTCTTCAGTAAGTCTGTCAGCAAAAAATGACTTGCATGCACCGGAACACCATTTATTAGAGCTGAATTTACCATAACTGTTGTCAATCCCGCATTTACGGCTGCCTGAAATGATGGCAAATGATATTCGCGTAATACATTCTCTGAAATTATTGCAGGCGTACGGTCTTTACCCGACACCGGTACTGAATAGCCTAAATAATGTTTAGCACAAGCTGAAACATGGAATTTATCGATATTATCAGGATCATTCCCCTGGTATCCTTTTACCATTTCAATAGCCATAGCCGATGTTAAATAAGGGTCTTCTCCAAATGTTTCCCATATACGGGGCCAGCGGGCATCCAATCCTAAATCAAGTACAGGAGAAAAAGTCCAGGGTACTGAACTGGCCCGGGTTTCGTAAGCACATATCTCAGCATCCCTATGTACCAGGTTTCGGTTAAAAGTCGCAGCCATGGCAATTTCCTGAGGAAACAATGTACACCCTTCAGTATAATTTACTCCATGAATTGCATCTACTCCATACAATACAGGTATTCTCAACCGTGTTTTTTTACTATACTCCTGAATCTTTTTTTGCATTGCACACCATAATTCTTTGCTATGTGTCGTATTATGTATTGTACCAAGAATTGATCCAGCTTTATATTCGATAATAAGTCGTTTCAATACAGAATCGTTCAATTCGTATGTTTGTTGATCAGCAATAATTTCAATACTAAACTGTGCCATTTGGCCTACCTTCTCTTCCAAAGTCATTTGATTCAACAATGTTTCAACCTTTCGATCCTGTTGGGCAAAAAGAGGAAAACTAATCATCAGTATCAATACTAGCACTAAATTCTTACAGGGTATATATTTCATTTTTTTCATTTTAACTTCCTAAAATCTTTCATAATCTGAAAGACTTTCCTTTTAATTCAAACTTAATTCCACTCCAATAGTTTCAACTTACTAAAAAGGATTAATTTTCATCCACAAGTATGTTTTTGTTATCCACTGTTATATTTTCCACAAATTCTAAATTATATATTTTTTTAAAATAGGCTTTAAATTAAAAGCAAATCAAGTTTCACAGTTTGAACTAATTCCAATATATCACTAAATTGTAAATCTTTAAATTGTAATTATTTATAAATGTCTTTCAGATCATTCTCAAACCACGTATAGTTGTCATTATAGAATTTTAAAAAATCAGGAACAGAATTATGACCCGGAAACGGTGCATAAAAATGGTTCTTCATATGGTTATCATTTCTCCAAAGCATGACATACGCAAGTTTTGACCCTTTATATTGTAGTACAGGCAGTAAAGTCTTTGTAAAGAATGTACTGTCAGTAATCGATTCCAAGCCGGTTTCGGTCATTGCTGCAATTTTCTCTTTCTCCTGAGCTAAATCGGATACAATTTTAATTTTTTCAGCAGCCAATCCGGGATTATTTGCACCATCAGGTCTGAAATCCCAGTATTCATCCATTCCAAACACATCTACATAAGCGTCGCCCGGATAATCAGTTAAATAACCGTTGCGGGTTTTGAATTTACAATCGGTTGAAAAAGCATAAATAAAATTATGGACCTGTAGGCTGTCTCTCAGGTATTCAACTGTAAACCGCCATAAGGATTTAAATTCATCTGAAGTCCGGTAGGGTCTGCCCCACCAAAACCAACTACCTTCCATTTCATGAAAAGGCCTGAAAATAATCGGAACTAATTTCCCATCTGCTCCGATGGCCGACTTCGCCATTTGAGCAATTTTATTTAGCTTCTCTTTATACTTTTCATGTGCTCTCCCACCGGAAAGCAACTCTTTTACAGTATTGACAACCTCTTTGGTAGTACCCACCCAAGCTGTTTCTCCATTTAATGGATTGTCAGTATGCCAGCACATCGTAACTACAGCCCCACGGTTATAGGTCTCAATCATTCGCCGCAACAGGAATTCTGTCCTGTTTTGTGTCATTGCCGACGGCTTATTGGTAATGAGTGCAAAATCGAATCCAACCAATGCCGGATGTGAACCGCAAATATCTTTTATATCCGAACGGTTATCATCACCGGCCCATGTATGACCGTACATGGTTGCATCATGTTGACCTACAAGGATATTTTTTTGTTGTATCTTTTTCAGATTCACATAAAGCGCTTTTGTTTCCTTAGTTGCCTTTCTGTCGACAGGTTCATTCGAAATACTATTTATCTTTTGTCCGGAAACGACTCCGGAAAATGTACATAACAGATATAAATAACAAATCGGTTTATTAAGAATACGTATCACTTGTAGAAATCCAATTAATTATTTTTTACAGCTATTTATTCCGAAGTAATCATAGATATTGAATGATCTGTTTATTAATCTACAAAAACTTAAATCTCAGAGTCTTATTAATTTTTAATTGTTAATTATTAATTATTAATTATTTCCTTACCACTTGTCAGTTCTGAACGGAATCAACGGCAACCCATTCACATCGAAAAGATTTGGAATGCCATCACTTGAAAAACAATAGCGTACCGCAACAGGGTTTTTCACCAATTTAGAAGTTAAGGTTATGGACCCTTTTCTGTTTATAATAGCAATTGCGGAATAAAAGATCTTGTCGCTGCCGGCTATCTGGAAGCTCTTAATATTATTATCTTTACAACTTAACTTTCCAGTAGTTTTAAAAGTCAGAATAGCTTTATTTTTAGATATTTCAAGTTTATCAAAATGTGGAAAATAAGGTTGTAAAGCATTAAAACCATATTGTTCTTTTAATACCATGTTTGCCAAACGGTTACTCACTTCCTGCTTGATTTTTGGATGGATATTTGTAATGTCATCCACTAAGTCTCCCACAACCACCATTCCTGTTTTGGAGATAGCCAAAGCTGTTTCCTGTTGTTCTCTTAATAAGGGTCCACTTAAACCACCATATCCACTCCATGGTGCTATCTGTACAAAGTAAAACGGCATTTCAGTCTGCGTTTTCTCACGCCAGCCATTAATCATTCCTGCAAATAGTTTTCCATATTCCTGAGGTTGTTCGGTGTTGCCTTCTCCCTGATACCAGATAGTTCCTGCTACACGATAATTGATTATTGGGAAAATCATTGAATTGTATATAACCGTTGGTGCAACTGGCGCCCAACTGACAGGTGTCAGATTATCAGCAGCTTTCTTCAACCCGGCATTTTTTTCAAAGACTTTACCGGGTGTCCAGGCTTGTACACATGTACCTCCCCAATACGAAGCAATTAATCCAACAGGCGATTTGGTAACTGAATTTATTTTCTTTCCAAAAAAATATCCGATGACACTCATGCTTGCAACTGATTCAGGGTTGCTTATTTTCCATTCACCCGGACAATCGGTTTGTGGATAATTATTGAAATTATGAGATAACTGAAAAAAACGAAGTTCATTATTTGACGATTGTGCAACTGCATCACCCGCATCGTTGACTCCCCATGTAAAATTAAATTCCATATTTGATTGTCCGGAGCATAACCATACTTCTCCAATCAAGATGTCATTAATGACGATTTTTTGATTGTTGCTTATAAAAGTGATGGTATAGGGTCCACCTGATGTAGGAGTTTTTACGCTTGTAATCCAGGTCCAGTCTTTCGAAGGAGTGGTATAAACGGTATCTGTGGGATTCCAGCTGCAACTGATTTTAACAGGCGAAGTATTTTGAGCCCATCCCCATAACTTCACTTCACTTGATTGTTGCAATACTGCATGGTTGCTTAGTATCGATGGTAAACGCAGGTTTGATTGTGAAAATACTACGACTGAAATGGGAAATAGGAGTAAGATAAAAAGATTTTTTTTCATTAGTATTTAGTTAATAATATAGAAAATCAGGAATAAATCAATCTGCATATCAAAAGTTGTCCTTCGATTATAAAAAATCAGCAACTATTCTCTTAGCCCTCTCTTCTTGCGAAAGGGCTTGATATGTTCCTGTATTAAGTAATAATTAAAGCATGTAAAATACACACTTTCCCATATCTTTAAGAATAAAACCATGAGAAGGTTCTCGTTTCTGTACATTCCAATCCGACATACAAAAATAGCTTTTCACAATCGATTAAAACTATATTTTTTTAGCTTAAGATGATACTTATAATACGGAAATAGGACTACATTCTATCAAATAAGGAACAAATTAACTAAATACCTGTGATTTTTTATCAATCTAAAATAAATCAATCTGTTTTGTAATGATAATTAATAACACAAAAACTACAGGCGTATTTTGCAGGCGTATTTTGCAGATTTAACACGCATCTGTTCAAAATTATTTTCTGCCTTTTTATTTGACAAATAAGTCAGTTACGGTTTACAATTTAAAGATCAAAAACAGTACTTGACAAATTTATTCAACCAATTAACTAATCAACCAACGGGACGAAGAGAAGTCCTGTTTACAGGATAAATCAATATTGAATCATCAACGCGGAACACGGAACAAAAAAAACATAACAGAAAAAGGGATCACTAACGAAAGTAATCCCCTTAACCAATACAACTTAAAAAAACAATTAGAAAAACAGAAAAAAACGCAATTTAATCGAGAACTAAACAAAACAGAGAATAGTTTTTTCAAAAGAAAAATAAATTTCTCAAATATCAACCTAATTTCAATACGGATAGCTATTTGGAGGATTTCGTATTATTATTTTGTGTGAAATTTTAAGCCAATATACACAATACTACTTCAAATTTATTGCAATCCTACATGATCAAAATAGATAATACCTTTTGCAAATGTATTTTGAAAAAGTAAATCAGTAAGAGTTTTAGGACTTCCAAGTGTTGTCAGTGGAATTGTGAAATCAACCCATTTACCCTCCTGTATTACGGCATTATAACCCGGAGCCTTAGAATTTGCTTTTACTAAAATATTATAACCATTTGTTCCCGGACCTCCATATGCAGAGAATGTAATTGAAGTATAATTGGCTGTTGAAACTCCCGTTGAATTATAGAGATCAACCCCTCCTTTTATTTTTGTAAATGATGCTTTTAATGAAAATGCTCCATCTCTTACCTGTTCTGTGTTTGAATAATCAGGAGTATTATTCCATCCGTTATTTGCCCAACCATTCATTAGCGCATCATCATAAAGTGCATAACCAAGGTCAGCAAGGTCACCCACTAATTTCACAATTTTGGTTGATACAACAGGTAAATTTGAAAAAGAGACTAAAGTAAGTGGACCTTTCGCGGTTGTGAGTGGTACAGGAACCACAAGTTGAGTGGCGGTCTGGCTGATAAATATTTTAACAGTATCTGCAACACCATTAAACAATACTCCCATCGTTAAATCAAGATTCGCTCCGGTAATGGTAAGATTACCTCCTCTTGCTACTGGCACAGGATCAAAACCGGTTATTGAAGGCAATATTACTTTCAACGCTTTATCAGGAGTAATCGACAATGGTTTCGTTCCTGCCGTATTGATCACCAACGGCCCTGTTTGTGCAGTTTTAGGCACCTTTATGACTATTTGATTCAATGACTTGCTGACAAAATTGCTATCCCTCACAACAAGATTTTTAGAGAACCACACTTCTGTGATCCAGTTAACATATTGACCCGTAATAGTAAGATTATCCCCGGGACGAATACTATCATTGAAGGAAGTAATGGTAACAGCCACCAAAAGATTAAACATCGTTTTTGATACGATAGTATCTTTTGATGCTATGAGTTTTACAAACCCTTTTGTCGTATAATTAGGAACAATAACTTTAATAAGTAGTGATGATTGTGAAATAAACGAAGCTTTCAGTACACTGTCTCCGGCAAATTGAATCTTCGAAACCAGATTCAGATTCTTTCCGATAAAGCTGATAGTGTCTCCTATCTGTGAGCCTGTCGGTCCAAAACTAAGTAATTCTACTTTCGAACCGGCACTTGCAGGTTCATCATTTTTACACGATGTTCCCAGTCCGAATGACAGAACAACGCATATCAATAAAATCAGTTGTGAATTAGATATTCTTTTTTTCATATTTCTTTTTTTAAGGTATGATAAAATCTCTTCAAAAAGAGATTTTATCATAGTTATTTATTAAACTAATTATTGTTTAATGGTCTTTGGTACCACTCTGAAATTATCAAAAGACATATCACAATCAAGTGCAGTTCCACCTTGTACAGACATTCGGTTAAAGTATCCATCATGATTAACGGTAATTGGTATTCCCATCCCTTTTACAACATCCTCATAAGGTATTACTATGGTTTGCCACACACCTTTTGTATCGATGGGTGGATTCCATTGATAATATTTTGCTGCTGCATTTGTATAATCAGTCATACCAACCCAGAACAAGAAACCACCGCCGTTATAAGGTTTTGTTGTGCAAACCTCAAATTTAAAGTTATACAGGCTTGGAGTAAGGATTGCTTCATCCGGTATATTCTGACATTCGGGGATCATTGTATTTGCAGGTCCACCACAAGCATCATACCAACCCCAGGCACCAAATTTTTTTACTATACGGATATAATTTCCATTAATCGATGGGGGATCTGTTGGCCCAGGATGTTTAACGACCAGGGTCGAATCCCACCAACCCATATAAGGGTCGCTACTGATTATTATATTCCGGTTATCTTTAAACCAAAAATCCGATTTAGTAGTTCCAAAGTTGGAAGTAACAGTTATCTGCCCCGGTTGCGTTCCGGGAGGCACAGTCACCGTAAGTATTTGGTTGGTTGCATCTACACCCGGATTCAATCCCGCAACACCACCGGGAAAAGTAACCGATATAGGCAAATAAAAGTAATTTCCGCGTAAAGTAGCTATTCCACCATCCAACACGTATTCACAATCCATACCGGTGATGGACGGTTTGCTTATTGTTACTTTAAAATTACACAACAATGAATCTCCATTGGCAAAAATAATTTTAAGTTTATTGGTAATACTCAAAGGAATATGACTGGGGACAGCTACTAATATGGAAGTTTTTGTAATATAAGTTGGAGTTAACGATGCCTGTTGGTCATTAAACCAAATCTGTCGGGTATCTTGTAAATTATTGCCTATAATTGCAATCAACTGACCCTGGCCTGCTGCTGCTAAGAGGGAATCAGATGAAACAGGGTTTGTTATTCTCACATAGGATATCTGAGGCGTTACTTTGTTAACATCATCATTATTGCAAGAAACAAAAACCTCAAGCAGAATGAACGCTATAAGAAGTATGTGGATTGATTTATATATATTTTTCATTTTTGTGTTTTTTATAATATTGATAGTTACTTGTTGTAATAATCAACTGGAGGTTTACGTAAATTAGGTGCACCCGACAGTTCCGTTGTAGGAATTGGGAGGTAAAAGTTACCGGCATTAGCTGTAATAAGTCTATAATCGCCATTAGCAGGAATATACCATGCTGTTTTCACAAATGTCCATTGCGTTGGATTAGGAAATACATCAGCATATATTGCAAACTCTCCTCTGTCCTGAGAATTTAATATTCCCAAAGCCTTATCCGGATTATAATAATACAAGTTACTTAAATCATACATACACATGCTTTCCATAGCAAACTCAATGATTCTTTCATTAAAAACATCATCCAACGTAATCGACGTTTTAGCTCCCAATCCAGCTCTTGTATGAACCTGGTTGAAGTATTCAAGACCTGTTGATAAATCAGCCCCTGTTGCTAAGGAAGCTTCTGCGTATATTAAATACATTTCTGCTAACCGCAACATATAGGTGTCATTTGGATAATGTTGACTCGATGCTTGTCCACCCATATCAGCAGCTTTTCCGCATATATATTTTTTAATTGCAGCAAAAGAGTTATCAGCCGTATTTTTCGGGTATATCAATCGCTGTATACTATCTTTTCCTGCTGCTGTTGTTACCCTCTGTGAAATTTCAGGATAACTTGCACCGGGCAGCATAAATGTTTCGTGAAGGCGCTGGTCTAACGTGCGGCCTTTAATTGTATCACCCGTACTACCAATAGCATTTATGCCTTCATACTTTTGAAGCATCCACCATGTAGCACTAACGCCACCTCCCCAACCATCACCGTTTGCAATATCAGGGCTATAAGCAAGATACGCAGGAGCCGAATTACTTACACCCCAAATCGTAGAGGAAAAAACCCATTGCAGTTCAAATAATGATTCATTATTATTATCATACGGATATCTGAAAAGACTGGCATAATTTGGCAATAATGATTTTCCACTCATTGTTATTACCCGTTTGGAATAAAACATGGCACTATCTAAATATGTCGGGTTTCGAACACCATTTTGTGATTCAACACCTGCACGGGTCAGATAAAACCTGGCAAGCATTCCTTCTGCTGACCACTTATTAACTCTTCCTACCTGATAGGGGGTTTCAGGCAGATCATTTTCAACAGCCCGCATTTCGGCAGTTAAAAACTTCCATATACTACTAATAGTATTTCTTGCTATTGTTGTATCTGTAAACAGTGTCTGGTTATTTGTAATGATAGGTACAGGACCCCATAGCATCACCAAATCACGGTATGCACAAGCCCTCATAAACCTGGCCTCTGCGATTGCTTCGTTTTTAATCTGTGGCGTTACAGCCGATCCTGCATACTTGTTTATGTTTTGAATCGCCAGATTTGATTGTCCGATAACCTGAAAAAACGAATTCCAACCCGCATTCATATCCGGATCATCACCTGTAAGGTTAAAATGAACATAACCTTGTTGATTCCAGGGATTGTAAGCTACTCCACCTCTATAATCACCAATCTCATATGATGCTTTGTCATTATAATCAAACCACACTTTGCTATAAAGTAGTGAAGTTGAAGCCATGACTTCTGCATCTGTTTTATAGAAATTAGCATCAGTTATCGCATCAACAGGAGCCTTGTTCAAAAAATCCTGTGAACATCCATGCAACATAAGAATTGTAATAAGTATTGCAATCCAGCTATATTTTAAATTTTTCATTTACTTTGTCTTTTTTAAAAGTTAATCATAATATTAAATGTATAAACCGCTGTCAACGGGTAACGTCCGTTATCTACACCAATAGCCTGATTACTGGAAGAAGCATTGTTCCCCACATAAGCACCTACCTCAGGGTCATAACCCGTATATTTAGTCAGTGTATATAGATTCTGTGCACTTAACATAATCCTTACATCTTTAATAAAACTTTGTTTGGAAATCCATTTTGAGGGTAGGTTATAGGACAAAGAGATATTCTTTAACTTTATAAACGATCCATCTTCCACCCATCTGTCGGTAAATCGGGTCCAGTTACCATTATTGCTATAAGTAATTCTGGGTAGATTTGTTCCCGGGTTCGTTAAATAGACATCGGCATTGGCATCGGTTGCAAGATGTGCATAATTTTCAGCACTTACTAACAAATTACGACCATTATTTATTTGATTCGGATTCGAATCTACCATTTTTATAAAGTTGAAGATGTCATTTCCATACGAATAGGTAAGAAGAATACTCAGCTCAAAACCTTTATAGGTAAACGTATTTGTAAATCCACCAAAAGCTTTTGGCCAGGGATTACCAATTGAGGTTAGATCATAGGAATCAATTTTCCCATCAGGTTTTCCATTTGGACCGCTAATATCTTTGTATTTAACATCACCAACCCAAACATTGTTGACATCAGTAGGAAGTCTATTGCCTGAAGCATCCGTAGGTACAGCACTTTTATTTATTTCATCTACCGACGTAAAAATCCCATCACTTTTATATCCTAGGAATAACCACGGGGCTTGGCCAACGGTTGCTACTTGTGTCCAGGGAGTAGGATTAGTACCACCGGTACTCATCCACCATGAAGTTCGGTTAATAGATGTAACGCCTGAATTGAATGATAAGATCTTTGTTTTAAATCCGGAAATATTAAAGTTAGAGACCCATTTGAAATTTTTAGTATTAATATTTGTTGTATTCAACGAAAATGCCCACCCATCATTTTGAAGCGATCCAAGATTCACTGTTGGAGCAGAAATTGAGCCGGTTCCAACCGTACCCATATAAGCCGGAAGCGCTGCAGTCATGATTAAATTTTTAGTAACTTTATGATAATAATCAGCTTCAAGTTGGATTCTGTTGTTGAAGAAACCGGCATTCAAACCTATGTTATCAGTTAACGTTTGTTCCCATTTTAAATCGGCATTAGCATACTGGTTTGGTAAGAAACCTGTGCCCCATTGTGTCAGGGATGATGACATTAATGAATATATTCCACTTCCTGCCTGATTACCGGTAGTTCCAGTCTCAAGCCGTAATTTCAACTCATTCATAAAAGGAACTTGATACCATGGTTCTTTAGAAATTCTCCAGGCTCCCGATATAGCTGGGAAAGTACCCCATCGGTTATTCGCTCCGAAATTGGAAGATCCGTCACTGCGAACTGAAGCTGAAAGAATATACTTTTCACTGTAATTATAATTCAATCTTCCCAGATACGATTCCATCGCCCATGAACTATGACCACCTGAAACAGATGCTGTGGAAGGATCACCTGCATTCAGATCGATAATATCGTTGGTAAGAAATGTGGTCTCATTTGCCCCATTCCCCTTGTAAGTCGATTCCTGGACTTCATGGCTTAACATTAAATCGATATTATGCTTTCCAATCTGTTTTACATATTGAAGAAGTTCATTTAATCCATAATATGTACCTACACCATTGTAATCGGACATGGTTGCTTTATCATTGATATACCATCCTATATGCATTACAGGTACAAAATAAATAGAATTTTGAGTATTAATATTTCCATTCAACGACACTCTGAAAGTAAGTCCGGGTAAAATATCTGCTTCAAGATTTGCACCTCCGTTAAACTGCCGTCTAAGATTCGTATTTGTAATCAGGTTTGCAATGGCAATTGGATTTACAGGAGACAGGTTAGTCGCACCATTGGTCAAATCTCCTCCGGCATATGAGCCATCAAAATTTCTTACCGGGATTTGTGGAGTTTGTTGCAAAGCATTTGAAATAACATCTTGCGAGCTCGTTGAAAGCTTTTCGGAAGTTTGGTTAAAATTGGTATTTGCACTCATTTTCAACCATTTTCTTAGTTTTGAATCTACATTCAAACGCAGACCAAATCGATCAAATCCTGAACCTGCAGCAACACCTTCCTGATTTAAATACTCTGCCGATAAATAATATGTGGTTTTGTCATTCCCTCCGCTAAAACTTAATTGATGTTTTAGCATGGCTGAATTTCGAAATAATTCACTCTGCCAGTCTGTACCTTTTCCTAAAATAGAGGGATCTAAAAATTCCTCCGGTGTAGTTCCTCCGGCAATAGTGTGTAATTCTTTTACCATTTGAGCATATTGTGGCAAATTCATTACATCCATGCGTTCAGGAGGGGTCTGTAAAGAGTAACTAAAATTGTAAGCGATTTTGGCTTCACCTGCTTTACCACGTTTTGTAGTAATCAGAACTACACCATTCGTTGCACGTGAACCATATAATGCTGTAGCAGAAGGGCCTTGTAAAATCTGAACATCTTCAATGTCCGATGGATTGAGTCCTGAAAGAGGATTGGCAGAACTTGTAGAACCATAAGCAACTTGTTGTCCTTCAATCTGAACACCATCAATAACATAAAGTGGCTCTGTAGAACCGTTTAATGAACTAATTCCACGTACGGCAACAGAAATGCCTCCACCCGGTTGTCCTGAATTCTGAGTAATATATACTCCGGCGGCTCTTCCTTGAAGTGCCTGTTCGAGGGTGGTATTTACCGTTTTATCCATTTCCTTTGCCGAAACGGAAGTCTGGGCAGTGGTTAAATCAACACGTTTGGCAGTACCGTATCCAACAGCAACTACTTCTCCTAACATTTTTGAATCGGTTTGAAGAGCTACGTTTATTATTTTATTTTTTACTGTAATTTCTTTCTTTTCCATTCCGATAAAAGTAAAAACAAGTTTGGAACC
>Ga0302288_1000858_pt1 | contig 21833 bp, 12 predicted proteins | sample III_Fen_N1_1_FD_194549 | JGI IMG/M metagenome (GOLD analysis project Ga0302288, IMG submission 194549) | Peat permafrost microbial communities from Stordalen Mire near Abisko, Sweden - III_Fen_N1_1 | ecosystem: Environmental > Terrestrial > Soil > Wetlands > Permafrost | place: Sweden: Abisko...
TTTTGTACCTTTGCCGAATTAAAAAAATAGAATGAAGCGAATAATTGAGTACAAAAGTCTTTTTGGAATAAAAGATGAAACAAATCTGGCCGATTTAAAAGTAAAATACCGTAACCTAATAAAGGACTGGCATCCCGACAAAATTCAAGATGATGAATTACGCAAAGCTCAGGCTGAAGTTCTTAGTAAAAAAATCATTGAAGGATATCATTTCCTTGTAAGTATTTCGCCCGAAACACATGCTCAAAATCAAGAAGCTTATCATGAATTAATTAATAGTTCGGTTGTTTTAGATTTTGAATATCGCGGTCAAACACTTAAAATCACCTTCCACGATAAAAGCACTTACGAATATTTTGGTGTACCTCGAAATGTATATACTAAATTGGTAAATTCATCGACACGCTCTCGCTTTGCACGTCGTCATATTTACCACGAATATACATATCGTAATGCTAGTAAAAGCGTTAATCAATAATTTATAAAATCTTTATATTTCAACCCAAACTATTAATAAAACACTTATATAATCCATTGTACTTTTATTGTTTAAATACTAGTAGTTATGGAAAGTGTAAAAATAATGGTCGCCTTTTTTGTTGGGCTTGTATCTATATTTGCTTTCGGTTATTTAGTCGATTATATCATTAACCGCATAAGCAATTCTAAGAAAGAAAAAAGGCTAAACAAATAGATTTTGCTTAGCCTTTTTATAGTTATTGAAGTTTGAAAATTAATTCTTTTCAATGTCGATATTGATTGTTTGAACAACACCATCAACAGTTATTGTTGCACTTGGTTCGCAGTTGTCGCCGCTATTATAGCTAGTAACAATCGTTTTGTCGCTTACATATGTAACTGTTCCCGATTTAAAATAACGACAATCATTTGCTTTAATTAAGTTTGTTGTTGTAACGGTATATGCAATACCTTTTCTATTTACACCACTACCAGTTCCATTAATTTCAAAAACATCATCTTTCTTAGTAAGTGTAGAGTCGCCAGCTATTTGTTTGCGAATAATGTCGTAACTAAATGTAACTACAACACCATTTTTTAAAGTGATTTTGCCACTATCAAGTTTTACTTCCCATTCAGAGTGAATGCCGTCTGGCTTGCCTAAATAGGTAATTGTTTTAGTTCCTTCAAGTTTACGACCACCTTGTTTGAAATTATCGAAATGCATTTTTTCGACTTTACCTTCTTCTTTTGTACTATCGATTGGATAGGTAATTGTTTGTTGAATTTTACCAGAATGTCCTTTCCCACCGTGTGAATATCCATCGAAATTGAATTCTTTTTCAATTTTACCTTTTCCCATGTGTGTAATTTTACATGGAGGTAATGAATCAATATCGGTTGAATCAACTATATCAGCTTTTAATGCAGACGATGCAGTTGATAGATCTACATTTTCGAAACTTGTTATTGCAATTGCATTGTCTTGAGCATTTTTAACTTGAACATCGGCAATCGATGACGTACTTTCTTTTGCACAAGATGCGATGAATGCACTAGCTGAGATAAAGCCCATTGCTAGTATTAGATTTACTTTTTTCATTCTTTTCACGATTTAGATTAATAATTCAGTTTACACTATAGTACCTTATATTTATAAGACATGTGTAGACAAAAATATACGTACTGACTTTTTATTTTTTTTTGATTATAAAAAAAGACGACAATATTCTGATTGTCGTCTTTTCGTTTATTATGAAATTTGCAAATTAGTTTGCTTCAGTATCAGTATCGATAGTTTTAACTTTTCCATCAACAGTTACTGTAGCTGTTGGTGAACATGTATCACCACCATTGTAGGTTATTGTCGATGTTTTTGTTTCTGTTGTATAAGTAACAGTTCCCGATTTGAAAGTTGGGCAACCTGCAACTTTTATTAAGTTTGTAAATACAGATGTAAATGCTACACCTTTTCTGTTGATTCCGCTACCTGTTCCGTTAATTTCAAATACATCATCAGAATGGTTAAGTGGTGTTGTAAATCCTTCGATCATTGCACGAGTTCTGTCGTATTGGAAGGTGATTACTTTACCATTTTTAAAGGTTACTTTTCCGCTGTCAAGTTTTACATTCCATGTTGGGAAACCATTTACTAAACCAAGATAGGTTATAGTTTTTGTTCCTTCAAGTTTGCGTCCACCATCGCTGTAATTTTCAAGTTTAATTGTTTTAACCCATTGTTTTTCGTCTGTTGTGTCACCAATAGTAGGGTAGCTAATGTCTACAATGATTTTACCATGTTTTATTTTACCATCTTGGTTAATGTCGTTGAATGTTAATTCGTGGGTAATTTTTCCTTTTTTGAATTCTTTGATTGTGTGTTCAGGTTTCTCTGTAGTGTCTTCTAGTGCATCTGCTTTTAACGAACCCGATGATAAGGCTGCAACTTGTGCGTCGATGTTGTCGAATGCTATCGATGCAATTGCATTGTCTTGAGCATTTGCTACTTCTGAACTTGTGATAGGTGTGGTTGTGCTATCTTTTGTGCAAGATGTGAACACTGAACCTCCGGCTAAAAAGCCAACTGCGATTAAAAAACTTACTTTTTTCATGACTTTACTTTTTAATTATTTATACTTTCTTACTTTTTCAATTTTGAGTTTTTAACTCTTTTAATACTAATAAAACTATGTTTTAAAATACCCTACTTTTTTTTGAATCTATTTTAAAATTAATTTTCGATTCATTTATTACTAATAAAACGATAATGATAAAAACCCTACCGGAATAATTTTATTTTTTGTGTTTTTGTAGGGACAGGTCGCTACCTGTCCCTACGACATTAACCTAATAACATAAAAAATGCCCGATAGTAAAACCATCGGGCATTTCTTTTGAAATAGAATTATCTATTTTTTTAGCATAATATTGATCAATTGAGTATCGGGTTTAAGCGTTACAAATTTGGTGAAATCGTAATCAACAATTCCAAAAGCACCTTTATAATCCCAAGCAGCATTTGCAATGTTATATTCTTTGAAAATTGAAATCATATCTTTATAAATAGCTAAACGAAAATCTCTTGGAATTTCTTTATAGCAACCCCATTCACCACAATACAGTTTCAATCCTTTTTCTTTTGCTGTTTTTATAGCAGGCATCATTTCTTCAACCAATGCTTGACGATTAAATACTTTGTTGAACTTTTTAATTTCATTCAATGCAAGAGTATCGTTTTTGTCAATATATTTTAAAATATCTTCGTCTTTAATGCTTTTACCAGGATATGAAACAGGTCCTTTGTAGTTTTTAAATTTAGTCCAACTTGCTAGGTGATGAGTCACAAGCATTGGTTGATAAACATGCATTGCAATAATGATATTTGTATCGCCTTCGGGGAATTTAAGATGAGGAACCATTCCTGGTGTTTGCCACATATTACCACCAATCAAAACAGTTCTTGTAGGCTCAACCGAACGAATCGATTTCATTAGTTTTGCAATAAGTGCATTCCACATCTCAGGATCGGGAGCAACTGGTTCGTTCAATAATTCATATGCAACTTTATCTTCGGGATATTTTTTAATGGTCGATTGCAAATCTTTCCAAAGAGCTATAAATTTGTTTTGAGCATTTGTATCAATCCATAATGTATTAGGTGCTGCACCTTTTTCGTTTTCAGCATTAAAATAGTGCGAACGTAAAATGTGGAAATCAATAATTACACGCATGTTATGCTTGAATGCCCAGTTTACACACGAATCCATATATTTGAATGCAGTATCGCGACGTTTTCCACTTTCGTCCCAAAGTTCTTTTTCGTCAAATGGAAGACGGATATGATCGAATCCACAACTGTCGAGGAATGCAATATCCTTTTCTTTTATATATGTAGCTCGTGGTGAAAAACCATAAACTTGCGAAAGCCAATGGCTAATGTTGATTCCTCTGTTTATTTCGAAACGTTTGTGACATTCTGATTTAGCATTATTGTTGCAAGATGAATTGCAAGAAATTAAACCAAAAATCAAAAGTGTTGAGATAATTATTGCTAATATTTTTTTCATAATTTTTATGTGTTTTGTAAATCTTTTTGCAAAACTACGGCAACTATTTTCATTGAAAAAATATTTTAAAATAAAGATTCAGCATATAAACATAATTGGAAGTAAATGAACAAAAAAACGTGTGTGAGATTATTTGTGATTTTTAATTCTTAGTTATTTTATCGTAATTCGTAATTGAAAATTAATAATTGATTTCTGGTAGGGTATTTTCCTTTTCAGTTTTATTATAGACAAATAAGATTAAATGAACGTGGAGTATAAACAAATAAAGACGAGCGAAAAGGAGCTTTTTAAGCAGTATTTCGATACTTATTATAAGCCCATTCGCAATTATTTATACTACAAATGTGGCGATGCAGATGTTGCTGACGATGCCGTTCAGCAAGTATTTATGAAGCTATGGGAAGTTCGAGATACAATTAAGCCCGAAACAATAAAGGCTTTGTTGTATTCCATTGCAACCAACATACTTCTCAATCATTTTAAGCATCAAAAGGTAGTATATAATTTTGTGGCAACACAAACGGACAATAATCAAGAGTCGGAATCGGCGGATTTCGATTTACAACAAAACGAATTTAAAGCAAAACTGCAACGAGTACTTGATAAAATGCCTGATAAAACAAGGGAAGTCTTTTTGATGAATCGACTGGAAGAACTCAAGTATTCTGAAATTGCCGAACGACTCGATTTGAGTGTCAAGGCAATTGAAAAACGAATGCATCAAGCATTAGAAATAGTTCGTGAAAATATTAGCTATAAAATATAAATGCACACATAAAATGTCGCACACAGATAACATAGAAGAAAAAAGCAATCCAGAATTCGACCAATTCATGGATATGCTTAGCTCTGCCCAAGTTCCCGAAGGACGAAGTAAGGATGAGGCTTGGAATTTGCTTATGAAAAACATTGAGCAAAGCGAGCAAAAGGAAGAAACAAAAGTTCGTCGATTACCAATTCGTACAATCATTTCGGTTGCTGCAATGATCGTATTTATGATTGGAGGATGGTATACTTATACTGTTACAAAAACCGAAACTTTTACAGCTGGAAATGGCCAAATGGCACGCGTTGAATTACCCGATAAATCGGTAGTTCAATTAAATGCAGGATCGAGCATTAGCTTTAAACCTCATGGGTTTTTGGAACATCGCCACATTGAATTACAAGGCGAAGCATTCTTCAAAGTTCAAAAAGGAAATGAATTTGTAGTTGCCAACAACGATAATAAAGTAACCGTACTTGGAACTTCGTTCAATATTTATGCTCGCAACAATCACTTCAACGTGAGATGCTATACAGGGAAAGTGCGAGTTGAATCACCATCAATTTCTCCCGTTATTTTAACCCGAGGTAAAATGGTTAAAACACTCTACAATTCAGCTTTATGTGATACCGCTTTATTCAATGCCGAAGAATCGGTAAAATGGACAATTGGTGAGTTCTATTTTTCTAACGAATCGCTCAATGCAGTTTTTGAGGAAATAGAACGTCAGTTTGATGTTACAATTTCAAAGACAAATCTTGGCGACAGAACATATACCGGATTCTTTAGCAAAAGCAAACTAAAAACAGCTTTAGATAATGTGTGTTTACCAATGGGAATTGATTATAAAGTTATTGATGCAAAACATATTCAAATTACGAAGAATTGATGTTTTAACTAAAATGTTTTATCTTTACAGTAAATTGTAAAAGATTATGACATCGTTAATGTTATATACAAAGATTAATACTTTAACTCCATCAATGATAAAAGAAGTTGATGATTTTGTTGAGTTTCTTAAAAACAAACAAAAGCAGAAGGAAACAGTTAAAGAACGCAAATTTGGTTGTGCAAAAGGCTTATTTGTCATGCATGATGATTTTGATGCTCCATTAGATGATTTTAATGAATACATGTAATGGAATTGTTACTAGATACTCATGCTTTTATTTGGTTTATAAATGGTGATAGTCAATTACCAGAAAAAACAATTGAAAAAATCAAGGATATAAAGGTAAAATGCTTTGTTAGTGTTGCTTCTATTTGGGAAATAGCAATTAAAATGTCATTAGGAAAACTTGAATTGAATGGTGGGTTTGATGATCTTTCAAGGTTAATGAAAAAATACGATATAGAAGTACTTCCAATTTCATTCGAACATATTCAAAAGCTTATAAATTTAGAATTTCATCATAGAGATCCTTTTGACAGAATTATAATATGTCAAAGCCTAGTTGAGCGATTTACAATTGTTTCAAAAGACGAAAATTTTCCTAAATACAAGGTTAAAATAATGTGGAACAAATAAACTTCCACGTTATCTGCGTTTTGGCTTTTTATATATAATGAATGAAAAAAAGGCTTTTAAAATATATCATAGTTCTCGTTTTATACTTTTGTTCTTGTTCATTATTTGGACAAAACATTAATGCTAACTATAAAAATATCCCGCTTTCAAAAGTTTTAACAAGTATTAGCAACGATTACAAAGTAACCTTTGCGTTCGATAATGCTTTACTTGAAAAAATCATAATCAATAAATCGTTTACCAATATACCGCTCGATGAAGTTTTAAAAGAACTGTTGGCAGAAACAAATCTTGTATTCTCCAAAAATGCTGAGGTTTATATGATAATTCCCGATAAGCATAAAATTGTTCAAACACTCTCACCAACACCTGTTGTTGTAGAAAAACCAAAGCCTTTATGTCACATTATGGGAGTTGTGAAAGACCGAAATTCTGGCGAACAATTACCATTTGCAACGGTATTTATAAATGGAACAAACATTGCCACAGCAACTAATAATACCGGCTATTTTAATCTTATAGCAAATGGATGCGATACAATGGAAATTACCATTCGGTACATAGGTTACAAAACTATGAGCTTAAGAGTGCCAGCACAAGAAAAGTCGGAATTGATAACCGTAAATGTAGAAAATGATATTACCGATTTAAAGGAAATTGTAGTTGAGAAAAAGGAAAATGTGATGGAAAATAGTTCATTAAACGAACCCATCAAAATTAAAATGAATACCGCAAAAATGTCGGAAATGCCCAGTTTGTCGGAACAAGATATTACCGCTCCATTACAAATGATGCCAGGCATAGATGGGTCAACCGAAACAGCATCGGGATTTTTGATTCGTAAATCGAAAGCCGATAAAAACCTGATAATGTACGATGGTTTCACTATTTACCAAATCGATCATTTCTTTGGGTCATTTAGCTCACTCAATAGTAAAGCAATAAAAGATATTCAAGTATATAAAAGTGGTTACGACGCTCGCTTTGGTGGACGAACAGGAGGCTTTTTAGAAATTACTGGCAAATCGGGCAATATGTATAAACCAGTTGTTGATGTTGGTATGGATATGTTAAGTGCCGATGCCAGTATTGAATTGCCTCTGGTTAAAGATAAATTGTCGCTCATTATGGTTGGACGTCATTCATTTACCGAATACCTCCAAACACCATTATTTATAACTTTGTTCAATAATGTTCGATACGATATGGAACAATATTATAGAAAATATCCTAAAGCTTTTCAGTCGAATAGCGAAAATCCAGTATATGGTTTTTCCGATTTGCATTCAAAACTAACATATAAAGCCAAAGAAAATCAGGTATTTTCGTTAAGTTATTTTTCGAGTTTAGACAATATGCATTTTGATCAAAATTATCAATTCCCAGCAATTCACGAAACCGAAAAGTGGGGGACAACAGGTATGAGTTTTCGATATACAGGAAATATTACAAGCAAATGGCAACAAGATATTGTTTTGGGAAGTTCTATAACGCAAAATAATTCAATGCAAAACGATACATCACTCCACGAGTATGTTCGTAAACATAAAACGATTACCGATAAAATAATTAGTTACGATACCATTCATAATAAAATAATTGATAATTCTTTTTCATACTACAATACAGTTCAGTTAAATACTCGAAACACTATTCAATTTGGAATTGCACTTAATAAAGTGAAATCGGAATTTGCTTCGGCTTATGGAGTATCTTCTTTATTTGTTAATAGAACCGATTCGTCGAGCGACTACAATAAACAAGCACTTACAACTTGTCCTTATCTGCAATATATATACAACAACAAACGCTTTATGATTGAATCGGGAGTGCGAGCAAATCATTACAGCATAACTCAAAAAAGCTACCCCGAATTGCGGTTTCAAGTCAGTTATAAGATTAACGAAAAGGTATTGTTAAAAGCTTCGGCAGGCAATTATCATCAGTTTGTAAATAAAATTCAATTGGTGAAAAATCAAGAATATCAAAATGCATGGGTCATTTCTGATGGTAAATTATTCCCCGTTGTATCGTCACGCAACGTAATGCTCGGATTGAATTATAAAATAAATGCCTCAAGCAATTTGGATATAGAAATGTATCATCGTGAAACTGATAATATGACACATGTTTTTACCTTTTATAAACGAGACGATAATAATAAAATAAGTCAAACTCGTAAGTATTATTATGGTAATAATTATGCTAATGGTATTGATGTAATGTTGCGAAAAAGCATAGGTAATTATCAACTGTGGGTAGCTTATACATTAAGCAAAAGTTCCATGTACGACGAAAAACTCAATAACGGCAAACGCTATGCTGCCACCGATGATCAGCTACATGAATTAAAGCTGTTTAATGGTTATAAATATAAAAATTGGAAGATTTCCCTTTCGGCAATTTATGGCTCTGGCAAAGTATGGTACAATGCCATTTATGCGAATACTGGTAAAGATGCTAAAGTTATCGATTTTAAAATGAACCGTTTGCCTGCATATTATCGTTTAGATGCTGGATTAAGCTACAATCATCGATTCCATAAGGCCGATTTTAGTGCAGGTGTAAATATATTTAATGTGCTAAATGTCAAGAATAAAAAAGCTGTAAGTCAAAAGCTAAGCAATAATATTCTTGAAAATATTGAAGATAACAAAAGCATTATCGAAACTACCGATGTTTATGGTTTAGGCTTTGCTCCGAATCTATTTATTGATATAAAATTTTAGTTGCTACTTGTTAATCTTTTCCAATAATTCTTTAGTGTGTAATAATAAATCAAATCCACCAAAGTTGCCATGTCCGGGAATTACTATTTTGGCATTTGGAAATTTTTGAATAAGCTTTTCAATTGTTTGAGGATATGCAGTTAAATCTCCATCAGCTGTATTTCCAAGATTTTGCGATTCTAAACTTTTAACCATGCATCCAGCAAATAATATGCTTTCCGATGGAATCCAAACCACAATATTGTCAATAGAATGTGCAGCACCCAAATAATAACACATTATAGTTTTGTTATCGATATGCAATTGCACTGAATCGTTAAATCCGTGCATAGGAATAGGAAGATTCCCTTTTTTTGCAATTTCTATCGTTTTGTTATTAGCATACGATACTATATTTTTCGATTGTAAATATCTCAAACCACCCATGCAGTCGGCGTGCCAATGATTAGGCACAAAACCTATAATCTTTATTTTAAGAGAATCATCTATCCAAGTTCGTAAGGTCTTTGTTAAGGAATCATTAGCTGGTGTATCGAATAAAAATGCTTTCCCGTTTTCGGTATAAAGCAACCCATTTGAAGGAAAACGACCAAAACTTGGTAGTTCGGAATAAGAAACATGTACAAAAGCATGTTCTGAAATCTGTATTAATTCGATGTCTTTCGAAATCAAAAAATGCTTTAGTGTTTGTGAAAAGGTAGTATTCATTAGTAAAAATGAAATACAGAGGAAGAGTATTCTATTGCTCATTTGAATCCTATAAAAATGTGTTTTAAAATAGATTCAAATATAACGAAATAGGTTTTTGTTTAAATTAACAAAATCAAATTGTTTTTGTTAATAGAAGCATTATTAATTGATTTATATTGAAATGTAAATAGTCTATTTCTTAGACTTTAAGATTCTATAATGCTGATTCGACCTTGTGCCGTTAGGCACATAAGCTTGGTAGATTAAACCAAGTCAAAGATCTTCCGTCCCGTACGGGACGGAACAAAACGGTTGATTTTTTCCCTACCGAGCTTCTGTCCCTAACGGGACTTTCTCTTCTAAAAGTAATTTATATTCTGTATTTCAAACTTTTGAATCGTTTAAATAATTAGTGTATAAAGTTGAGGTTCCATATGGGACGGATGGTTATATATTAGTTGTGATTTACCGAACTTATGTGCCTAACGGCACTAGTTAAATTTGATGTTTTTAGGATATTATTAAAACAAAAGAATGAATATCTTTGTAAAATAAATTAACCGAGATTCTATTTTTTTAAACAATGGCTAACACTTACACCCAAATCCATATACATGCTGTTTTTGCAGTTCAAAATCGCACGTCTATTTTATCAAACACTTTAAAAGAAAGACTTTTTCAATATATTTCAGGAATAATTCATAATCATGGACATAAATTGATAGCAATAAATGGAATGTCAGATCATGTTCATATGCTTTTTGGAATGCGTCCAACTCAATCTTTATCGGAATTAATGCAAGATATTAAAGCAGATTCATCTCGTTGGATTAATGAAAATAAAATGGTATTAGGTAAATTTTCATGGCAAGAAGGATATGGTGCATTTTCTTATAGTAAATCTCAGATTTCAACAGTTGCAAAATATATAGAAAATCAAGAAAATCATCACAGCAAGATAACGTTTATTGAAGAATATACTAAAATTTTAAATGATTTAGAATTAGAATTTAATTCAAAATATATATTTAAGCTGATATCAGACTAATTTTAATGTCCCGTATGGGACAAAATGTTGGTAGAAAGTAATATAGAGAAAAGTTTCCGTCCCGATAGGTATGGAAGAATTATTGTAGATTTTTTTCGTTTACATCGATAATTGTTTTAGTAATAATACAACTATTCGATTTAATACATTAACATTGTTTTGTATTAAATCGACTATTTCCAACCAGTAATACTTCTTAAATATTCTGTTAATTCTGCCGCATTTTTGCGTGCTTGTGCTCTCGATGGATGCCAATCGGCTCCAAAACGAAGTTCACCTTGAGCCGACATTTCAAACATCGAAATATTTTTATCTCCTGCCAATTCATGTTTTTTTACTACACCTTGTAATATCTCTTTATACTCGCGAGCATTATACATTGGGCCCATTAATAATACCAATTTTGAGTTAGGGTAGTAGCTTCGTAATGAATCAACAAACTTATTGTATTGAGTCGTAAATATTGTAGCATCTCCTTTTTGTTCACTAAAATCGTTAGTTCCTAGGTTAAGGCAAACAACTTGTGGTTGAAAGAGCGACATATCCCATTTGGGTGAAATATTATCATGAAGTATTTGTGTGTAAATATTAAACATATTATCAGTACTTCCTGTTTTAGGTGCACCATAGTTGCGGTAAATTCCAATACCTGAACGAGCAACAATATTGAAATCGGCTTTCAGTTTTCGAGCTGTAATGGCTGCATAAGCATCGTAAAAGTTTTCGGTTGCTGGGTCAAAATGCAAAGAACTATCGAGTACTTCTATGCCATATCCGCAGGTAATTGAGTTTCCAATAAAATGTATTTTGCGTGTTTCGGGAACTATTCCTTTTAGTAGCTTTTTATTCTCATCAAGTTCAAAACCTTTAAAAATGCATTTACCTTGACTACATTCAGTAATTTTTAATAACTCAAGTTCATGAATGGTATCTTTTAAGTTTTGAGCTAAAACAACTTCCGATGTTCTTTGGTCAACAAGAATTTTTGGTTGTAAAATGCTATCTATAATAACATAAAAATAATTGATGTTTTGTGGACTCGCAAGCTTTGCTTTAATTGATTTTCCAGTAAATTTTGTTCTGATTCTAACACCCGAATATCCAAAACAGGGAGCTTTTTTATTACTAAAATCAATTCGTCCAGAATAGACTATTGCAGGATTATCGGCATCAATAATTGTTTGCGATATACTACAATTACAAAGGAATAACAACATGAATGTTGTGAAAATACTAAGTTTTAAAAATTTTATCATAGCTAATGTTTTTTACAAATATATAATAAAAAAGCCTTTCGGTGAATCAATCCGAAAGGCTCAAATAAATAGTAAGTAAAATAAAACTTATCTTAGTAGTAACAAGTTTCCAAAATTTGAGAATTTACCTGGTTTGGATTCATAGCCTTTCCACGTTTTTCCATCAATGAATTCAGCTTCAATTTTCCAGATATAGGTATCCATTTTTAATGTAATTCCTTTCGAGTTTCCATCCCATCCTTCAGCAGGGCTTCCATCTACTAATTTGTCGGTATACCAAACTAAATTACCCCATGTATCAAAAATCGATAACTTATACGATTTAAGATTATATCCTACAGGTTTGAAAATTCGTAATCCATTTGAATTACTTTCTGGTACAAAAGAGTTTGGTATATATAGTCCGTTACTATAGTTTACAAATACATCTTTAATATAATCATTTTGACAACCAAAATCATTTGTTACATGAAGTTGTACTTTCCAGAAACCATAATCGTATCGTTGAATTATTGGATTATTCATTGTTCCAGCTGAATCGGGATATAGTTCAAATTCATCATTTAAATGTCCAAAGTTCCAATAGTAATGATTTTTAACCGGTTCTGCTATAGTTCCATTCATAATTGGTTTTTGTTCACTTTTATTGTAATAATAAATTGTTCCTTCTACAGTTTCAGCTTCGTCTAAGAATAATGCAGTAGGTGGGGCAGCGACTCTTACAGTCATTGAATCGTAACCTATACAGCCTTCTTTTCCTGTTTCCGAAACATATATTGTTTCAACTCCAGAAGATATCCAATCAACACCTCGTCGATATTGTTGAAGAGCATCTATACTATAATTAATTACATTACCTGTTACGATCCACTCATATTTGCTCGAAGAATTTTGAGTTTTAGAAGAAATATTGTAAACCTCATGATAGCTATTTTCACAAACGCTATCTCTACCAACAATTTTAGGGGTTGGTGTATTATATGATTTAATAGCATTTGTAACGGTATCGCTATAACACAAACCAAATTGTTGATATGCTTTAATACTATAAGTTCCTTCTTTTTTGATTTTAGCAATTACATCTTCTGGTGTTGTTGCATTATTTGTTGAATCGAGCCAAAAGTCTGTTAAAGGATTTGTAATTGTAAGCTTTAATCCGTTTGAACTTCCTATACAATATGGATTTGGTGTTTGAACAATAATTGGACTTGGTACTGGTTTTTGAACCATGTATATTGCTTTTGCAGCAGCTCCATAACATGAATTTTCCATGACTGTAGCTGTAAACATATTGAAATCACCAGTTTTTAATGTCGATTTCTTAGGTCTGAATGTTGTTCCTTGTGCTATATTTTGACTTAAACTGTTTTGCCAAATAACGGTTCCCTTGCCGCTATAACCAGATATAAATGTTTTTGCAGAATCGTTTGCACAAGCAGTTATTGGTGCTATAGTAAGCGTTGCTGGAATTGGTTTATCGGTTAAACTAGGTGATAAAGCATAATAACTGTAACATGATGTAATATTGTCGGGTGCCATACTTCGAGCTGTAGCATAATAGATATAAGTATCGGCAGCTGTCCATTTATGTACTAATGAAATCGATTGTTGAATAAATGTTTTTGATTCATCGTACCATTTCACATCTTTTCCTGTAGCATAAAGAGTAATTTGTTGACCGCTACAAATACTATCGTTATCGTCTTTCTTTATAGTTATTGTAGGCATTGGTGCGTTAAATGAATTTACTTTAATTGGTAACGACTTACTACTAGTACAACCATCCATTACTGCAACGACATAATATGTGATTTCTGATGCTGCTGGTTGGTAGCTTAATCCCGTATTAATAACATTTGTTAATGTATTTTCTGAATACCATTTTGCTGTAGCTCCACTATTACTTAACGAAACCGAAAGCATAGGGATAGTCGTAATTGTTGAACATTTCCAAGCATCTTTACCTTGAGGAAGATTTGGTAATGGTTTAACGGTGTACGTTGCAATTGAAGTGTCACTTATACATGCTCCATCATTATTTACCGCATAGTATAAATGTGTTCCATCTGTAGTATTTAATTTTGTAAATGGAATATTCATCGTTTTAACTACTTCTGTTTTTAACGTAGCATCGCTATACCATGTAACTGTTCCCGATGCTGTTGCATTAAGGTCTGTTAATGGTTCACCTGAGCAAATAGAATAATTTGCCGATACGGTTGGTTTAGCTGGTGTTGGATTGATTATTACATTAGTATAAACCGTATCGCTATTACAAGCATTTTTAATTTGAATGGTTTTAAATATATAAGGAGTAATTTGTCCTTTTGTAATACCCGCTGTTGCAAGTGTTAATGGATTTGATGTAAATGTTTGTTTATCGATAGTCCATTTAAATGTTCCACCGTTTCCAGTTGCAGTTACTTGTCCCGATATTGTTTTTTCGCATTGAGGTGCTGGAGCTGTAACTGTAGGAATATCAACAAAATTAACAGTATAGGTTATTTGAACTAAATTACTTTTACAACCTTCGCTAGTTAATGAATCGGCAGCATATAGGAAGTTTGGTCCTTTTGAATTTGCTATGTTCGATGCTGTTGGCGTGAAACTATCGCCACTGCCAATATATTTTTTATTTGCATCGTACCAATGTGTTTCATCACCTTTATTATGTTTGCTTACATTAATTGCAGTAAATGCTAAACCATAACAAGAGCTTGGAGTTATCGAGCTAAGTGTTGGTTCTTTTGCAGAACAATCATTTACTGTAATTGTAGTTTTAGCAACATCACTTTCACATTTGCCAGAAGTTTGACTAACATAGAATATGAATAATCCAGCTTTGTTCAAACTATCAGCATAAGGTTTTGCTTTCAAGTTTGTGTTTGTTAATTGTTGAGCTGTGATAATTAAATCCGATTTATCACCTTTATTTCCATACCATTTTAATAATGTTCCTGTAGCAGTTATTACTTTAGGATAGTTGAATGTATAGAAACTTTGGTCTGCAACAACAGGTGGTTGAATATCCTGAACATTAATTGTTACACTATCTTTATTACTGCAAGAAGTTGTTTTGTCGGTAAATGAATAGTATAGTTTGTTTGGACCAATTGCTGCTGTTTTAGGATTAAATGTATACCCTGTAACAGTTGAATTTACACCTGTTCCAGTAAATACTAATCCTGAAGGTTTACCTGTCAATGAAATCAATCCACCGTTACTACAAGCTGTAAGGTCGGAACTTGCAATGGTATTTAGTAACGTTGGTAATGCATTAACCGTTATTGTAATTTGGTCGCTCGATTTACATGAATTCGAATTAGTATAATTATATACAACCTTATACGATCCTGCATTAATAGGGTCGAATGTTCCTGAATTTGCTGAACCATTTACAGTAAATGTTCCACCAGTAACATCTGCACCAAGCGTAATTGCAGTTCCTTTCTCGCAAAGATTTGTTTTATTTCCAGGAACTTGAATTTTAACTTTGGTTGAATCATACGTTGTGATACTTGATGTTACAGTATCGCTACAACCTTGAGCATCGGTAAATTTATAACTATAGGTTGTTGCTATATTTAATGCAAGGTTTTTAGGATTAACCGATTTTCCATCGATATTTAATGGTCCACCAAAATACGTTCCACCAATAGGAGTTGCACTAAAGTTTATAATTGAACCATTTGAACAAGCTGTTGCAGGTGTCGTAAACGATAGAACTGGAGTTGCTTTTACTCGAATGGTATCTTTTAAACTATTACTACAGTTGGTGCTTGCATCAGTATAACGAACTTCTACTTGGTTTATTCCAACTTTGCTCATTGGGTTGAAATTTGGAATTTGTGTTGAACCTAACCAGAATGTTGCAGTATTTGGAACAGTCTTTTTCGATAAATCTTGAATAGCGTTGTTTTCGCACATTACTGTGTCGGGAGCAAATTGTATTGTTGGAAGTGCTTTTACTTCATACACCACTGGTTGCGATGCAGCTCCATAACAGGTATTTGCTGGATCGTAAATTTTAACATAGAAGATATATTTACCTGATGTCAATCCCGATTTCATAGCAATAGATGCTCCAACGGTATCGGTAAATTTGTCTTTTGAATCGAACCAATGGTATTCCATTCCTGCTTGAGTAAGACCTGATGCAGTTAATGAGCCAGCAACATCGCCAAAACAAATACTTGTAGATGTTCCTGTTGGCGTTTTTGCTGTACAATTAGTAACGGTTAGTTTTACAGGAACCGAATCGCTTTCACATCCATTAAGTGTTTGCGTTACAAAGTATGGATATACATTTGCTGTTGTATTTGCGGGATCGGAATAGCTACCATTCCAGTTTGCATCTATTACACTATATGTTGCTGAATAGAGTTTAAGTTTAGTTCCAATTGCAGTAATAGCTGGAACAGTTGTTACTGGCATTATTGTGCTTGCATCTGTTACTGTTGGAACTGGTGTTTTTGATACTGTTATTGATTTACTCATTTTTGCTGAACAGCCATGAGCAATTGCAGTATAAACAATATTGATTGGTGTTCCATAACCAGAAACTGCTTTTGGATAGAAGTAGTTGCCTGTTAGTCCATCAGCTACATTGTAAGTTCCTCCAGTTGGTGTAACTAATGTTGAAAGGTTGATTCCAGCATCTTTAGCACATGCTGTTGTTGGAAGTGCAAATGTTACTGTTGGTGCTGACCAAACTGTTACGGGAACTTTTTTCGAGTCAGTACATCCATCTTTTGTTACCGAATAATCAAGGTCAAACGATGCATCTTTTGTTGTTGCAAGTTTTGGGTCGAAGGTAAATGTTGTTCCATTAGTTACACCATTTCCACTAAGAGTTCCACCTGTTGTTGGCGAAAGACTTGAGAATGTGTAAACACCATCGTAATCGCAAAAAGTAGTTTGATATGTACCTAAACTTACATTCGGAGTTTGACTAATGGTAATAGTAGTATCTGAAAAATCACTACAACTTCCCATTGCATAAGTGTAACGTAAAGCATGATTTTTTACAGTATTTACTTTTGGATCGAGAGTACTTGTTGTAGGATTTCCATCGATAGTAAATGAACCATTCGCATCATAAGGAGTAACATATTTGCTTAGATCGATACTGCTTCCATTGCTACAAAGTGCGGGTAGGGTAGTTAACCATGCTGGCTTCGTTTTGTTTTTTACAATAATGTCAATGTTTGCAGTGTCTTTACAAGCATTACCATCAGTTACAACATATTCTAATGGATATGTTCCAATAGCTGCACCAGCTTTAAAGGTTGGATCTTCAACATTATCTGCTGTTAGTTTTGTGTTCGATAACGACCAACCAAAGCTATAAGGAGCTGTGGTATTTGTATGACTTGCATCAATTATTTGGTCGATTCCAAAACAAACACCCATACTTGGTGTTCCTACAATACTAGCTACTGGCGATTGTAAAATTGTTACTGTACTTGTATTTGTACTTGTACAACCTGCTGCATTGGTGAACGTAATTTTAATTGTTTTTGCACCAGCACCTCCAGCTTGAGATGGATAATATTGATTGCCTGTTACGCCACCTGTAATACTACTAAATGTAACTGTTTCTCCAGTTTTTATTGTTGGTGTATAGTTTAATGATATTGCTTTTCCATTATCGCATAAATTTGCTGGAACACCAGTTATTGTGGCAATGGTTGTGTCGTTTATTACAACTGTTGTCGATTTTGTAGCATCACCTAATGCAACGCAATTATCTTTATTGGTAATTTGTTTTACTGTGTAAATTCCTTTTGCTGGATTTTTAATTAAGAATGGTAATGCTCCCACAGCTATTGGTAGAGTAGAGTCTTTTGTACCATCATTATAAACCAAAGTCCAAGGACCATCGGCACTTGTAATATTAATAGCTACATCGGCAGCCGTTTTTCCTTGACAATATGTTGCTCCACCTGTAATGGTATATGTCGCTGAACCATTTTTTGCAACATTTACTTTTGCAGGATATGAAGCTGCTTCGCATCCATTGGCATCTACAACTTGTGTTAGTTCAAAATCACCATCACCAGCAATTGGTAAATTTGTTGACCCTGTAACTCCCGAAATTGGATATGGATTTATTCCATTTGTGGTATAGGTTACTTTATAGTTTGCTTTACCTCCTGTTATGGTAGCTGTTACTGTAGGTAATGTTGTACAATAACTTCCACCTCCAGTTAATGTAGCTGTTGGCAATTCAAGTGTTGTAATTGTTGCACTTGCTGTATTACTACATCCAAAGGTATTGGTACCCGTTACGTAATAAGTTGTTGTTGCTATAGGTGTAGCTGTAACACTTGCATTTGTACCTAAACCATCGCTCCAATTATAATTTAATGCACCACTTGCAGTAATTGCTGTTGGATTTCCCAAGCAAACAGATGGTTTTGTTGTTGCAGTAATAATTGTTGGTAAAGGATTTACTGTTATAGCAATTATTGCTGTCGAAATACAATTATTTGCATCAGTACCTGTTACAGTATAATTTGATGTGCTTAATGGAGTCAATATTTCAGTAGCACTTGTTCCGCCACTGCTCCAATTATATGTTCCACTTCCACTTGCTGTTAAGGTTACTTTTTCATTGATACAGATTGGGTTTTTGTCAGCAGTAATAGTAGTTGTTGTTAATGAGTAAACCGTTACTGTTGTTGATGCTGTGCTTGTACATCCACTTGTAGTTCCTGTAACAGAATAATTTTGTGTAGCTGTAGGATTAACAATAATACTTGTTGTAGCAGCATTAGTACTCCACCAATAATTTGTTGCTCCAACTGCTGTAATTGTTTGTGATTTTCCATTACATATTGCAGAACTTGCAGGGCTAATTGTTACCGTTGGCAATGCTACAACATTTACTGTAACCGATGCTGTATTAGTACAACCAAACGAGGCAATATTTGTTGTTATATATTTTGTTGTAACTGTTGGTTTAACAGTTTGAGTTGTACCTAATCCTAAAGCATTATCCCATGTATAGCTAGTACCACCTGAAGCTGTAAGAGTAGCAGTACTTCCTACACAAATAGTTGCTGATGATGTTGTTGCTATAATAGTAGGTAATGGATTCATTGTTACTGTAACCTTTGTCTTAGGCCCTTCACAAACATTGGTTTGAGACACATAATAGTCGGTAGTCACAGTTGTCGTTGGAGTATACGATGCTGTAGTTGCAATTTGATTTGTTTGCGTTGCATCGTACCATTTAATATTTGTTCCTGTTGCGGTAAATGCAGTTAATGCAGATGTTGCACAAACGGTTTGACTTGTTTTGTCAACTGATGGAGCAGTTACCGTACAGCCATTAATTGTTATTGAATCTTTTACAAAATCGCTTTCGCAACCATTTACGGTATTGGTTACATAAAAGACAAATACGCCATTTCCATTAGTTGACATTGTTGGTGTAAATGATGCTCCAGTGAAAAGCGATGTTGTTTTTGTTGCATCGTACCATTTTAAAAGTGTTCCACTTGCTGTAAGAGTAGGAACTGCCGAGCCAATTGTAATAGTTGGATTTGTTGCAACAGTTGGTAATACTGGCGAACTTAACAATACAGTTACACCTGCTGTACCAACGCATCCATTTACATCGGTACCTGTTACATAATATGTGGTATTTACTGTAGGTGTTGTCGTTGCTGTTATTGCATTTCCAAGACTATGACTCCAAGTGTACGATGAACCACCAGATCCCGTAAGTGTTGTTGTACTTCCCGAACATACCAGTGTTGGGGATGCCGAAACTTTTATTGTTGGTAATGCATTAACTGTTATAAGTAATGAACCAACTCCAGTACAAACGCCAGTAGAACCTGTTACTGTATAGGTAGTTGATGTTGTGGGTGAAACCGAATTGCTTGAACCAGCTGGAAGCGAATTACTCCATGCATAGGTTGTTGCTCCCGAAGCAGTAAGTGTTGCACTTGTACCTTTACAGATACTCGAATCGTTTGCTGCTATGGCAACATTTAACGATGGGCTAACAGTAACCGTTACTGTAGCTGTGTTTGAACAAGTATTTGCGTCAGTTCCAGTTACACTATAGGTTGTTGTTGTTGTTGGACTAACCGATTTTGGCGATCCTGTTCCTACAGGACTATTCCAAACATAGCTTGTTCCACCAATGCCTGTAAGTGAACTCGATGAGCCTGCACATATAGTTGCTGGAGTTGCTGTTGCTGATATACTTGGTAATGCATTTACTTTTACTACAACACTAGCCGTATTCGAACAAAGATTTGCATCAGTTCCCGTAACACTATATGTTGTAGTGATCGTTGGAGATACTGCTTTACTTGTAGCTGTTCCAATACTATTATCCCAAACATAACTTGTTCCACCCGTTGCAGAAATGGTTGCTGTTGCTCCAGTACAAATGACTGTTGGAGTTGACAATGCAACAATAGTTGGTAACGGATTGATGGTAACAGTTGCTGTAGCTGATGTTTTGTTACATGTAGCAGAATCTTTAGTGTCGTATACATTAACAATATAACTTCCACCAATGTTTGCATTGTAAGTTAACAATGTGGTTGAGTTTTGAACTGTTGTAGTTGCTTTCTTAAATGCATAAGTCCAAGTACCAGCAGGTAATGCTGCTGCTGTAAGCGTTACTGTATTTCCCGAGCAAACCGCTCCCGTTGGGTTGGCAGTTAGGGTTACCGAAGTGGGGGCAGAGCAGAGTGGGACGCTAGTAGCACAATTAACAGAAACCTGTCCAGCAATAGTATTAACTGTTTGTCCCATTAAATTTGCATAAGCAATATTTTGAATGAATGTATTGCAGGTATTAACTTTTCCAGTCCATGAATAAGTATATTTTGTTCCAAAAGGTATAGGTGTTGCTTTTGTTGATGGTATTGTCCATGTTACAGCACCCGAAGTTAATGTACCCGAATTTGTAGAACTGGTGTATGAAATTTCGGTTGGTACTGGGTCACTAATTACAAGATTATATCCTGAATCGAAATGGAATGTTATATTTGAAAAAACATGGGCTCCATGAGCTTGAGATCCTGAAATATCTCCATTTTTAAATCCACCATATCCTTTCCCAATAGGTAAACCACTTACAGAATAAATAGGTCCATTTGATGAATCTTTATTTACCCAAACACGCAATAAATCATTATAAAGATCCAGACGCATGGTAAAAGGATTTCCACCATTATATGTAATATTTTGTGCAGCTAAAACAACAGTGTTGTTTACATAACAAGTAAGTTCCATCTGACTTACAGAAAGTGGTTTTATTTGAAGTGCAATTGTTTTTCCAGAACCAACTCTAAATAATACTTGGAATGCTGCATACGTTGCAGGATTACATGTAAATTCAGTGTAACCATTTGTTCCGTAAGCATAGTCATACGATATACCTCCAGCTATATTTGCTTTCGTAGTAAGACTTCCGCTTGCAGCCGTAAAGGCATTTGTCCCAACATCAGTCCAGTCTGTTGCTGAGGTAAGAGGTGGTTTTGATATTGAACCATGAGTTTGAGTATATTCGAGCGTGTAGGTTATATTATCGCCTACAGCATAACTTGCTTTGTTAGCTGTTTTTATTAATGTTGTTGGAGTAACTTTTACTGGCAATTTAGAACATGTTACTGTTATTTTTGCTGTATCATTTATTTGAGATTCTTTATCTCCTTTAATCCAAGCTCCATTAATTATATCTTCATCTGCTGTTGGGCATGCATTTCCCGAAGGGAATTTTGCATTTGCAGTATATATAATCGAACCTTTTTGTTTTA
>Ga0302288_1000860_pt1 | contig 21809 bp, 22 predicted proteins | sample III_Fen_N1_1_FD_194549 | JGI IMG/M metagenome (GOLD analysis project Ga0302288, IMG submission 194549) | Peat permafrost microbial communities from Stordalen Mire near Abisko, Sweden - III_Fen_N1_1 | ecosystem: Environmental > Terrestrial > Soil > Wetlands > Permafrost | place: Sweden: Abisko...
CCTGGTTTCATTGGCGGACGGCGACTTCCTTCAACTGCTGCACCGTACTCTGCACCTGACAAATACAGGTGGTGTGTCGTTTTATCGATCGTAATTGTGCGGGAACCTTTTTGTGAAACGATGGTTTCAATTACTTTAAAACTATCCTTGTTTTCTTCCTGAACAACAGTGATAGTACCATCGCCGCCATTTGAGCTAAATGCACGTTTTGTGGCAGGATCAAAAGCTACGCCATCGCAGCCTTCACCAATTGGAAGTGTGGTAATTACTTTCCCGGCTTCGGCATCAGAAACAACCATCAATTTGTTTCCACAGACGCTGAATAAACGATGGGTTTCGTTGTCCAACGCCAATCCGCTGGGTTCTTCGCCCGGCGCTATCGACCAGCTTTTTTCGACTTTATAGGTACTTGCATTGATTATACTGATTTCACTTTTATCCTCAATGTTTACATAGATAATCCCCTTGCCGTTGGTTTGCGGAAATTCTGGTTTACCATCGAGTTGAATGGTTGCAATTTCCTTGCTAAGTTTAGGATCAATTACTGAAGCATTTGAACTTCCACCATTGAAAGTATAAACCTTTTGAGAAAAAGGATCGAATAAAATGGCATCCGGATTTTTACCCGACACCGGAATTTTTTCAATAACTTCCAAAGTTTTCAAATCGAAAACAGTTACTGAATTGTCGCGGCCATTGCTTGTAAAACCTTTATTTAAGCCAGGTGCTATGGCTATGCCATGAATTCCGTTGGTATCCGGAATTTTGCCAATTTGTTTACCTGTTTTCAGATCAGCAACAAGCGCCATTGACCCATGAGAAACATACAATCGACCGGCAGCTTCGTCAACCGAGAGATAATCCCAGAATCCATCGCCTTCGAGATGTATTTGGTTAACCACTTTGTAACCCGGTTGAGCATTGACTTGGTTACCACTAATTAGCAAAACGGTAATGCAGATGATCGATAGTAAGTTTTTCATTTTCAGAAGTTTTAATTGCTTATTGACTATTAAATTATCATTTGGTTTACTTATAACTTTTCCGATTTCGATGATTAATCCATTTTTGTGCTTTATAACAGAGAAAGGCTGAACCGGCGCCAATAATTGCGCCTGCCAGAACATCGCTCGGGTAATGAACGCCAAGATGCATCCTGGAATATCCTACCAATGCGGCATAAGTATATGACGGAGCAATGACATACCATTTGGGAAAAGCAAGGCTCAGTGATGTGGCGGTAGAAAACGCATCGGAAGTATGGCCTGAAGGGAATGATGAGCTTCCACCAGCAGCCAATTTTTGAATATCCGGATAGGTTTCAAACGGCCTGGCACGGTTAACGGCATGTTTCAGTGTGGTTGCAATTATAGTTGTCACGAGAAATGACTCACCAATCATAAGCCCCTTTTGTTTTAATTCCTGATTTTTTTCGATCATTCCGGTTCCAAAAATCAGAAGTGGAGCGGCTATGCTGATTGGCGAAACGCTGTTGGTGATTGTGGTGAAAGTAGCATCGAGATGAGTATTCCGGTGTTCATTGATTTGCCGCAAAATACGGATATCCAGATTTTGCGAATAAGTGGTTACTGATATCAGTAACAATAAAAGTGGAAGTATTCGTTTCATCGTAAAATAGTTTATTGAGTGAAAAATTTGGCCGAAACCACGCTCTGCATTACAACCCGAATTGAGGTCGTTCAAAAATTTATCGAAGATAGGCTCCAATTTTGTAGAGATTCTGTATTACTGTTTTCGCTCTCCAAATTCCGCCAATAATTGAAAGCAGAAAAATCAACCTTTCCCTAAGTGATTCAGGGTAAAAAGAGGTTGATTTCTCAGATATGTTAAAGTAGAATTAATCTCAAAATGGATAAATCATACTTTGAGAAGTGGAAGTAAAAGCGGGACGTCCAAAAGCATTAAGCAAAGAGATGACTTATCTATTTTTTAAAATTCCGGGAATAAGCTATTCCGGATAAACAAACCGCACTGAATCGGAAACGGCATAACTCCCAAACACCCCAAACGCATTTTTAAACTGTTTAGGCAGTAAAAATATCGGTTCAACAAACGGATTTTTAAGTGCGAGCATCTGCTGGTCGAGTTCGTCGTAAAAATTGAACATGTTTTGATCGCAAATCTGAATACGAACGTATGTAACCAAATCTTTGCGGTGTTTGAACACTGGTTCTATGGCAAATGAAAAATTGCCACCTGAAAAGCTGGCATCCGAGAAGATCGTTCGTCCAATTTCAGAAACAGGCGTGGTTTCATTGTTTTTCAGAATTGGCGATTTGAATTTGTTTTCGCCCCAATACGTTGCGGTATCGGCTGTTCGGTGCATTTCATACCGATAGAAATTTTTGGCTGCCGGATCGTCTTTCAGATGCATCACTACCCCTTCGTGTTCACCATACACGTCTTTAAAAGCTTTCACATAAGTAACGCTGTCGAGCTTTACCGCATGTTGATCGGCGGTGGCGGTGGCGGAATAGCTTGCGCCTTTTGAAAGAATATTTAAAGTGTATTTCTGATTGGCTTGTATAAGTTTTGAACCTTTGTAGAAATAGCTATATGTGCCGAAAAAGACCTGAAAAACTGAATCAGGTTTCATCTGATCGGCAATTCCATTGGCTTCTATAGTAACAACTGCATCAGCAACGAACATTTTCCGGGGACTTTCAGCCGCATTTAGGTAGGGCATCGTATTATTAAGATAAAGTTTTGGGATAGTTCCCGGAGTAATTAAACACTGGATTGAAGGCTTAGTGATGTATGCTTGCTGTTTAATAATTATTTCTTTCTCGCACGATGTGATCATCATCAAAAATGAAAAACACAGGGTAAGGATTGCTATTATTTGTTTCATAAAATCTGTTTATTTACGGGTTAAAATTTGAAATTCCAGCTTACACTTGGCAGCACGGGCAATAAACTCACCTCTTTAGCCATGGGTTTTTTAGTCAATGGGTCAATAGTCAGGTACACGAAATAGGGATTCATGCGACTATAGGCATTGTACAATCCAAATACCCATTCGGAGGTGACTTTCTTTCCGAACCAGGTGCGCTCGCGGTTGTGATGGATGAAATTCAAATCGAGACGATGGTATGAACGGTATCGGTAGTTGTTTCGTTCGGTATAATCGTTGTAAAAAATATCGTATAAAGTTCCACCTTCAAAAACCGGGATTTTACCAAGTGGCAAAGTAAATGCACCACCCGAAGTATAAACCCAATCAGCAGCAATTGTCCATTTCTTGTTCAAATCGTAAGTGGCGACAGCCGAAATGTTATGCCTTTTGTCGTACGTAAACGGGAAAGTCTTTCCGTAGTTTAGATCTTTAAAAGTCTGATTTGTCCATGACAAGGTGTAGGAAAGCCAGCCGGTAAGACGTCCGAAATTTTTCTTGGCAAAAAATTCCAATCCATAACTAACTCCTTTTCCAAAAGTCAGTTGCTGATCAATATCGGCATTGGCTGTAGGTAAAGATCCTTCCTTGAAAAGTACCTGATTGCTCATGGTCTTGTAATAAGCTTCAACACTGGTTTCGATGGCATTGTTGTTGAAATTTTTGAACCATCCAAGCGAATACTGGCGGCTGACTTCCGGTTTTACCACTTTGCTGCTGCTAATCCAGATATCGGTTGGAAGCGAAGCGGTACTGCTGGGTACCAGATGCAAAAACTGGTTCATTTCGGTATATGAGGCTTTTATCGAAGAAGTAGTGCTTGTCAACAATTTCAGGGTAGCGCGTGGTTCGATGGCTGTATAATTGGCTTTCGAACTTAAAAAGACTGGAACACGAACTCCTATATTAGCGCTTAAAAAATCGTTGAATCTAATTTCGTCGCTCAGGTAAAAGGCCAGCTGGCTACTGTATTTTCGTGGAATACTGTCGGGCATCAAGGTTGGAACTGTTCCTTTTTTCGATAACTTATTGGCAGTGGTAGCCGGGAAAAACGTATTGTATGAATAATTGGCGCCAATTTTTATCGAATGGTTTGAATTAGGAATAATTTCCCAGTCTGTTTTTGCATTGAGATCACGAATTCCTGAATACTGCTGTTCTACATATTGCCCCTGTGTTGTGGCCAAACTGTTGTGGTAATCGTTGTAAATAAACGACGTATTACTAAATATCTTATTGCTGAACAAATGGTTCCAGCGCAAAGTGGCCGTTTTATTCCCAAAATTAATTCCGTAATTTAAACTGCTTGCCCCGGTATATTTGGCATCATCCAAACCAGTAAAAAAACTCAGGTAAACCCGGTCTTTATCAGATAAGGTATAATTGAATTTGGCATTCATATCATACAAATAATAGTTGGTATTGTTCTTATTTTTAGCGGTAAATGGTTTGGCCAGAATATCGAAATAACTACGTCTTCCGGAGACAATAAACGATCCTTTTCCTTTATTGATTGGCCCTTCGAGCGTGAGGTTCGACGATAAAAGGCCAATGCCACCATTCACTGCAAAATTGTTTTTATTTCCTTCTTTCATGGTGATTTCCAAAATCGAACTCAACCGTCCACCGTATTCAGCCGGAAATCCCCCTTTAATTAGTTTGACATTGTTGATGGCATTGGTATTGAATGTGCTGAAAAGTCCAAACAAGTGATTGGGATTGTAAATTGTCGCTTCATCTAATTGCACCAGGTTTTGATCGGTATTTCCACCACGCACATGAAATCCTGTAGTTCCTTCTTTTCCCGACTGAACGCCTGGCAATAACTGGATAACCTTTAAAACGTCGCTTTCACCGCCAATGGCTGGCAGGGTTTTCAACTGCCGTAGTGGTACATCGATCACTCCCATCTGTGCTTGTCGCACATTGTTGTCGTTGCGTTTGGCATTGATTACAACCTCGTTTAACGATTGATCTACAGGAATTAAATCAATGTTCAGGATTAGGTCTTTTGAAGCGAATATTTTTTTTGTCTGTGCCGTATATCCCAGATACGAAAACACCATTCCCAACGTGTCGGCTTTTTGAAGTGTCAGGGTATAAAATCCATAATTATTGGCAGCGGCACCTTTTTTCTGATTGGTGTTGAAAATGTTTGCACCGATCAAACTTTCACCGCTTGCCGCGTCTTTAATGTATCCGCTGATCGTAATTTTTTGCGCTTTGGCTACCAAAACAGTACACACGAGGATCAATACAAATAGAATTTTGAATTTTGCTCTCATAAGGAATTTCTATGTTTGTTTAATTTCGTTGTTTGTTAAAAGTTTTCGGCTTTCTGGAGTAATGAGGATAGAGCAATGTGTCGTGTAAGACACAAAGCCCTGTCCGGTTTCTGTTTCTGACTCAAAGCCTTTATAAAAGACTGGAGTTTCTTCTCAATTCTCAATTTCAATGTGTTTTGATAGCGCTGAAAGAAAAGCCAGGTACAAGCCTGAATTTTCGTCTTTGTTAATGTTGATTTGTCCGTTGCTTACTACTGCTGTGCTTAAGTCAAGCTTGTTCAGCCAGTTGTTCACATCAAATAAGATCGACAGAGTGGTAATGGCGCCGGAAGTTACCTGAATGCCATTTCCTGCAAGTGGCAATTGTACTGTTTCGGCAAATTCAGAAGTCAGTACGAAAGGGATAGCTATTCCTTGTGCGTTGGTATAAGTGCCGCTTAGCACAATGGAATGGCTACTATTTTCAGATCCTGCGTAAAATTCAAAATCGACCTTTTTGTAAGTTCCAGGCTGAACAGTTACTTGGTCAATTGATGCAGTTCCGCTTAAAACGTCTAACAAATATGGCCCGGTTAGCAAGACATCACTAGTATCGCCAGCTTCAGATTTTGAGCTCTTTTCATTGCCATCATTGCCCGATTGGTCGCCACTTTGATTTTGATTGTCGTTTCCGGAGTTCTCTTCAATGCGAAGATTTTTAATCTCAACCTTTGCAGCATCCAATGTGATTGAAGCCCCACTTACAGATGTTATTGTGGCTGATTTCAGAACATGATTTGATTTTGCTTTCAATTGCAATGATCCCGTCGCTCCCGATGGCTCATTTTTGCAGCTTGAAAAAACAAGCATAACCATAATAATAAAGGCAACTCCAATTGTGAACGTAAAAAGAAACCGAAGAACTAAATTTTGTGTTTTCATGGTCAATTTTTTTAGTTTATAAAACGGACTTATACAACTAAAGAGATTTGGCTGATGAAAAGGTTGGGTGTGTGTTTCGTTTTTGAAATAAAATTAGTTCCGGTAGCCCGGATTTCGCCATTTAAATCTTATTCCGGCCCGAATTCCCCAATAGAGCGGATGAGTATTCATTCCATTGGATGCAAATGAATTGACTTGCCATTTGACTTCTGGCCCAATCTCGAATTTGAACCGTGAACTAAGCTTGTAGTCGAGACCAAACCCCAGGCTCAATGCAAAGTTATGTTTACGCATTCCTTCAACTCCGGTATACGAAAACGCGCCGGTATATGCTTCGGAAGTGATGCTTGTTTTAGAAGATTTCATGTAAGAATAATTCATTCCTGCATCGGTAAAAAAATGCGTATCCCAATAATATCGGGCAACAAGCGGAACTTCAAGATAACTTAGGTCGATCCTTGCGTTGAAAACAGAAAGGGGCGGCAATTGGTCCATTCCTGTGCCATTAATAGGTATCCTACCAGCCGAAGTATTTAAAATGAGTTGTTCGGACGAGATAACATCCCGGTGCAGTGCATCGTTCTGCGTTTCGTGCCGGAATTGGGTAAAATAAAATCCAGTCCGGATACTCCAGTGATCATTGGCCCGATACAACAAATCCAAACCAAAATTATTGGTTATAAGCGCTTTTTCAATGTCGTTAAAATATTGGTGGTCAATGTTGCCATTTTCGGTAATTGGATTTTTACCCAAGGTACGCGATGAGAGCAAGGGCGAATAATTAAAACCAACTTCGATTTTTTTCAAAAACTCCGACAGGTCAAAAATTCCGCTGTTTCTGTCCCCATACAATCGGTTTAGCGGTTTTCGGCCCGAAAACGTTAAAGAACCAAAGTCGATTTTAGGGAAGTTGATCGACCATGAGGATTTGCCGGTAGCTGGTTTTTCCACTTTAGGCATTCCTGACCGGGGCATTGGTCTTTTAGTCATTGCCATGATTGAGGCTGAAGTGTGATTCTGGTCGGAAATCAATTCCGGACATTCAATTGGGTTGATTTTTGCGAAAAGAATTGGTTCCGGGGCGTAGATTTCACTCCTTGAAATTAACTGCAAATCCTTGCATTCGTCAGTTGAAACGGGTGCCAGACGGCTTGAATTATTTGCCATATTTGTATTAATTTTCAATTTGTTACTATTTTCAGGATTCGCATTTTTTGACTCGGAAGAGGTTGTTTTCTTTTCAGAAGTATTCGATTCTTCTCGCTGATTTTTCAATTCGGCATTTGTAGGATTTATCAATCCTGAATTTTTGACTATTGATGAATTGTCGTGATTTGTAGGATTAAGAATTGATGTATTTTGAGCAAACCAAAGGAAAACAACAGCAACCAACGAGGCAGCTGCGGCAATAAATGCATATTTCATGCGCATATATTTGGCATGAGACACCATATTTAGATTAATTTGTGGCTCAATTCTCGCCCACAATTTGTCATCCAGAACAATGGTATGACCTGCAAATTTATATTTCAGAAAGTCGTCTAAATCATCATGTAAAATTTCGTTGCTCATATGATCCTCCTCACTTTTTTTTGCATCAAAATTTTGATTTTTTTTCGGGCATCAAACAAATTGGACTTTGATGTGCCGACCGAAATGCCTAACATTTCAGCAATCTCTTCATGCGAAAAACCTTCAATGGAAAATAAGTTAATCACCAACCGCATCCTGTCGGGTAGCTCTTGAATAACTTGAAGTACCTCATCAACTTCCATCTTTTTATACACGTCGCCAGGTTCCAGTTCTGTGGCGTTCATTGTCTGGTAATCTTCAATAAAAACCAAACTTCTGTTTTTCTTATAAAAGCGGATTGCTTCATTAATTACGATGCGTTTCATCCACCATTCAATCTTTTCCAGCTCTTTTAATTGATGCAGGTAGCCGAATACTTTCAAGACACTTTCATGGAAAATATCTTCAGCATCAATTTTGTTTTTGGCATACCTGTAACTAACGCTTAATAAATGGGGCGCAAATAGCCCGTATAACGCTTTTTTGTGTTGGATGTCGCCTTGCAGACAGCCCGAAACAATGATATCTAAACCTGTTTTATCCAATCGTATATTTATAAAGAATCACTAGAATAAAAAAGGTTGGGTTCGGTTGTTAGTTTCTTTCAATTATTTATAAGCCTTCTTCAGTAAGTCCAATCGGTAGCCAATCGTCCATTCGATAAAATCGGATACATGGTAGTTGTAGGCACGCAGATTTAATCCGGTAAATAAATTCGAGCCGATTTGGTAGTGAATGCCAAGTCGCTGATAGGCAGCCGGTTCTTTATTCGCAGAATGTTTGCGGAGGACATAAAAGCCGGGTTGAATAACTACAGAGAGCTTGTTAATGATCAGTTCGTAGGATGGAAAAACGCTTATTGAAAGCTTATTCCCGTGAAACCCTTCGGTGGGTTCGAGTTCTCCATTATCAACAAAAACCGTTGAATTGTAGGAACCATCGTAGCTTAGACACATTCCGACTCCTAATTTTGATTTGTAACTTACCTGTCGGTTGAGTACCATTGTGAAGCCATAAATGGGATAATAAACGCCTTTGTATTTCTTAATTGTATCCACGTCGTTGCCCTTATAAAGGACGTTTTTGGCGCCTCCGAAGATCGAGAAATCGATTGAAGTGTTTTTGATGAAAGGCGGAATGGATTGTTTGGGCAAATGTGGTTCGAACCTGTTAATCCGGTATTCGAGACTAATTTTGGGAGAGAAGGTATTTAACCCAAAATTGGGGCTTTTCAATGCCCCATTCGAGAAATGCGTAAAACTGTACCCAAATCCCAGATCAAAATGGCGGCTCAATTCATAACTCAGGTTTGCTCCGAGATCGATAAATACACTTTCGGTTGCACCCAATGAAATGTTATAATTTTTCTCTGATGGATTAAATGACTCCCAGTTGAATGTAAGTCCGAATCCGGCTTCATAATTCAGGCTGAATTTGTTCCATCGCTTAAAAGGAGCTTTAAAAACGCCATAAAGGGCAATTGGCGTTCCAAATCCTTTATTATCGAGGAAAGTGGCAGAATATATCCCAATACCATAGGATGGAAATCCATAGTTTTGTTTCCACAACTTATCGCCGTTTGTTTGTTTTAGCAGTTGAAATGAGAGCGCTTCAAATTCAATAGTTTTATCTTCTGGAGCATTTGCCTGCCTCAGATATGGATTGGTTGCAAGCACTTTCCCGTATTGAGCATATCCGGCAGCCACAAAGCTCTCCTTTATTTTTAACGTATCAGCTTTCTCTGCACTGACAATTTCAACAATGAAAATACAGGGCAAGAAAAAGCAAATGGCGAACTTCAGAATTTGCGGATTATGATTAATATTCATGAACTACTCCTCATACTTCAACTGAGGTTCTTTGTTATTCTTTGTACTACCAAACAGATACGAAAAACCAACATAAAGTATACGTGGCGAACGTCGGCTATCCGTTTCACGATGCAATTCAGATGTATTTATTATTGTCCGATTTCGGTAGGAGTCGAACAAATCGGAAACAGTAAACATGATTGAAGCTTTTCGCTTGAATACTTCATAGCGAGCACCGGCATTCATTATAAACGTTGGTTGCCTGTCGCCTTGTGGCGTTTGAATAGTTGAAGTATATTTTGTATTGAGCTGAACCATCATTAATTTAGTGATAGTAAAGTTGGTATTTACAGCAGCGTTCCAACTAAAGGAGGTTTTTAATCCGGAATAACCAAGATTTGATGCATCAAGCTTACTTAGATAACCATTTATATTAAGGTTTACTGTGGCAATCTTTCCAAATACACGGTTAAAGATGGCTTCTGCACCAGTAGCGCTACTTGAAGAAAGATTTTCTTTGGTGGTGAGTAATACCGAATCATTTAAAAATCGGGTAATCTCAGTCATTTTATTGTAAGAGTAACGGTAATACAAGGTAGCCGAGTAGGTGTTTGCACCTTTATGATATAAGTAGCCCGTCTCGATAGAATGAATTTGCTCAGGCTTAAGTTTTGGATTACCTGCCCTAACATTATAAACATCGCGGTATTCAGGAAAAGGGTTTAAATCATCGCCTTCCGGACGTCGTATCCTTTTGCTATAATTGAGTTGCCACTGACTAGTCTCGGTAAAATTATAAGAGGTATGCAATGTAGGATAAATCGAAAAGTAGTTATTTGGTACAATGCTGTCGATAGTAATTAAATGTGAAGTGAGGATTGTTTGCTCTGCACGTAATCCTCCCATCACACCAAATTTCCCAAAAGATTGTTTATCAGTGGCATAAAGGGCATGTACTGTTTCATCAAATAAAAACTTGTTGCTTTTAACTTTATCGGTCATCCAAGTGTTACCAAGCAAGTATTCGGCATTAAAATTCAGGTCGCTTTTATCAGCTTGCAATTCATACCCCAATTCCAATTCAGAGTCTTTCCCCGACAGTGGTCTCAAGTAATTTATCCGTAACAGGTTTTCAGTATTTGCCTGCCATATTAAAGTATTGTCTTTCGAATTAGGTTTCACAGGGAAAAGATAACGATTGGTAAATTTATTGTCTTCCTGTTCTTTTGATGAGTTGTGGGTAAAATCAATTGAGAATTCCTGATCTTCACCTATTTTGCGCGTATATTTTGCAGCCCACTCAAGTTCTTTTTCATATTCATTATCATGGCGATAACGGTCATAATTGTTTGTTGCCATCTGGTTCTGATCAAGATTTCTGGTAATGGCTGTATCAATTCTGGTAAACGACATATAATTGTAATTCACAGAAGCTTCCATGCTGTTTTTATCATTTATATCCCATTCAATTCCAGTTTGTGCAATATGCGAAATGGGTCTGGCTTTACTGTCGACAGTTTGAAATTGATAACTTTTTTCACCAGTCAGCGAATCAATTCTGGTATAATCATCTTTTGAAAATCTGTCACGCCGATCCAATCGAATACCATAACTGCCATAGATGTTAGCACCACCTTGATTGTAGTTTAAGGCTAAATTAGAATTATAGCGATTTTCGTTTCCTACATTTGAAGTTAAAGCACCATTAAAACCTTCCTTTCGCTCTTTTTTAAGGATAAGGTTAATGATCCCAGCTGTACCATCAGGTTTATATTTGGCCGAGGGATTAGTAATAATCTCTATTCTTTCGATAGAACTGGCCGGAAGTTGCTGCAAAACCATGGCCCTGTTTTTACCCATCATTGCCGAAGGTTTACCATTAATAAGTACTTGTACATTTTCTGAACCCCGAAGCGAGACATTTCCCTCTATATCAACCTGTAACGAAGGAATGTTTTGCATCAAATCACTTACTGAACCTGAATTGCTTGTCAAATCGCTTCCAACAGTGAATACTTTCTTGTCGATAGTTTGCTGATAGGTTGATCGTTTGCCCTGCACAGTAACCTCTTCAACTGCTATAGTTGAAGGTTCAAGTAATATTTTCCCCAAATTTATCGTTGGCTGTTCTTTTGTCAGCCGAATATCCGTCAATTCAAGCTTCTCGAACCCCATAAAACTGATTGCCAAACTGTACTCTCCCAAGGCAACATTTGAAATTGAGAAATTTCCTTTTGGATCGGATGTTGTGCCTTCAAGCGGAGAATGATCTGTAATTTTCAACAATTGAATACTGGCATATTCTACCGGATTACCATTTCCCTTTTCAACAATAGTTCCGGAAATTTTAGCTACGCCTTTGATTTGTGCACTCAAAGTTACTGCTGCAAACAGGCACAAAAAGATTAAGCAGATTTTGTACATTTCGGATAGATTTTTTAGATTTTTAACGAAAGTAGAACAGAACTTTGTAGGAATTCTGTACAGACACTTTCAAACTTCCAAATTCCTCCAATATTTGCTGATATATTTGTACAAAACTTTTCAGAATGAAGATTTTAGTGATCGAAGATGAGCAGGCGCTTTGCGAAACCATTGTTTCTTATCTGGAAGAAGAAGGTTACCGTTGCGAACAAGCCGAAACGGTTAAATTGGGAACCGAAAAAGTTAATCTTTACGAATACGATTGTATGCTTGTTGATATTGGTTTGTCTGACGGTAGCGGACTTTCACTCATTAAAGAATTGAAAAAGTGCCATCCAGAAACAGGAATTATTATCATTTCGGCAAAAAACTCACAGGACGATAAAATCTCAGGATTGGATTTGGGAGCCGACGATTACCTGACGAAACCGTTTCACCTTCCAGAGCTTAATTCGCGCATCAAATCACTGCTTCGTCGCCGGAAATTTGAAGGCAAACAGGAATTGGTTATCGATAAAATCACCATTCATCCTGAGAACAGGCAGGTTTTGGTCGGTAGCGAACCTTTGCAACTCACCCGAAAGGAATTCGATTTGTTGATGTTTTTTGTATCGAATCGTGGGCGGGTGCTCACCAAAGAGTCGATTGCCGAACATCTTTGGGGCGACTTTGCCGATGCGGCCGACTCGTTTGATTTTGTTTATTCGCATATAAAAAACCTTCGTCGGAAACTGGTGGAAAAGTCTGGGATAGACTATTTCCGAAATGTTTATGGAACCGGTTATATCTTTCAGGTATGAAGCTACAAACCAAAATAAATATTCGTTTCCTTGCATTCACTTTTCTGGTATTCTCAATTGCCGGGGTTCTTTTCTATTTTGCATTAGACAAGGTAGTCAATCAAAATATCAGGGAAATGCTTGAGTCGCGCAAAGCGTACATCATCATTAGTCTTCTGCAAAATCCCCCAACAGTTGATACGATTGAATCTACTGATCATTCCATTTTTATCAAACGCATTAACAACACCCTCGAATACAAACGATTTTCGGACACACTTGCTTTTGATCAGGAGGAAAAAGAACTGATTCCTTTCCGGAAAATGACTTTCTCCGTGCATTCAGGCAATCAACATTACGAAGTCGTTTTACTGCAATCGTTGCTCGAATCGGAAGATTTGCAAGTAGTCATCTTTTCCTTTATGGCAGCATTGTTTGGCATTGTTCTACTGGCACTTTTCTTTCTGAACCGATGGCTTTCGAACAAAGCCTGGAACCCTTTTTTTAAAAGCCTTTCGGTATTAAGTTCATGGAAAATCGGGGAAGCCCGACCGGTAAGTTTTGATCGAACGGGCATTTCCGAATTTGATCAGCTAAACAGCACGCTTGAAAATATGATGCAAAAAATTCAGGCTGACTTTATCAATCTTAAAGAATTCACCGAAAACGCTTCACACGAAATTCAGACTCCGCTGGCTATTATTAAATCTAAACTGGAAATGGTACTACAGGATAAAACGCTGAATGACCAACAAAATAATCGTATTCATGCCGCATTTGAATCCGCAATTCGACTGTCGAAACTTAACGAAGCTTTACTCTTACTTTCAAAAATTGAAAATCGGCAATTTGTTGAAACGGCTGAGATTGATATTTGCCAATTGATTCAGTCACGTCTGGAATACCTTGAAGAACTTTTCGCTTTGAAGCAAATTGGGGTGACTGTTTGCCTTGAAAAACAAGTTACGTTTAAAATGAATTCCTTGCTGGCTGATATTCTGATTAGCAATTTATTGAGTAATGCGCTAAGACACAATATTGAAAAAGGAAAAATAGTGATATCATCTGAAAATCAGGGAATAACTATTTCGAATACAAGCGAACAAGGAGAAATGAATGTTTCCCGCTTGTTTCGCCGGTTTGCTAAACAAGTTACTTCTAGCGAATCGAATGGTCTGGGACTTGCAATCGCAAATGAAATATGTAACAACTACAATCTCCAATTGAGTTACCGCTATTCAAATGAATTGCATTGTATGACAATCAGGCAAAAATCCTAAATATCTACCAACTTGCCTGGTAACTTTGATTGATAAAATAATTTAAAAAATAAAAATCATGAAAAATTTATTGGTTTTATTCGTATGCATGGTTCTTGTTATTGGGGTTTCAGCCATGAACCAAAAAGATGAAAAGATTCCGGTAGTTGCCAAATCTGGATTTGCAGCTAAATTTCCAACAGCTCAAAAAGCAAAATGGAGTGTGGAAAAACCAGGAGAATATGAAGTAGAATTTACTTTGAATGGAGTTCCTACGTCCGTTTTGGTCGATGCAAAAGGAAATCTTCTAGAAACTGAAGCAGAAATTAAGGAGAGTGAACTTCCGCAAGCTGTAAAAGCTACCATTGCCAAAGATTTTGCCGGTTACAAACTCGATGAAATTGAAAAAGCGACTGATGCCAAAGGCGTTACCACTTTCGAGATGGAAGCAGCCAAAGGGAAAGAAAAACTGGAAATTTCGTTTGATGCAAGTGGAAAATTACTTGGGAAAGAATCGCTAAAAGAGGGAAAAGAAAAGGATTAAATCAGTAGAATTTTATATTACTTTTTCCGAAGTCCTATGAATTGGTATTCGTCATTTTCTTATGAAGATTGTGGCGAATACCAAATGTATGTAAAGATAGTCAGTTTAATGAACTATCTATCTATCGCACAGCTGACGAGGTATCACTTGGACCCCCGTTTTTGATTCGAAACAGAACTTCCTGAACTAACCACAGAAAATTCAGACACAGTTGAAATTTCAGACTCGAAAATTCCCCAACCAGAGAAGTTAGTATAAAGCACCAATCTAAAGTTGAAACTCTGATTGTATTTTATTAGTTGATTTTATCCTTTTATGCTTAATTCAATCAATCCGCTTTGATTGATAACCACAATGTCTTTTTCATGCAACTCAATGAATCCATCCTTTTCGAAGCTTTTCAGGAGTTTCACTGCACTTTCGGTCGAAATGCCTGCAAACTCCGCAATATCCTTTCTTGAAAGTAGTTGAAATATTTCCGGATTTTCTACCTTCTGGCTATCAACATACAATAAAGTATCAGCTATACGACCGTTCATCTGTTTGTACATTACTGTTCGCAACGTATCGAAAAGGTTGGCATTTTGCTCACAATACCGCTTGATCATCGTGAACCCGAACTGCCCATTTTTCTTTATGACTGTGGTTATGGCCTCTTTTTCGACTAGAAAAACCTGACAATCAGTCAATGCAATCGACGAATAATTAAACGTGTTTTTTGTAAAGATTGCCGATAATCCAATAAATTCACCAGGCTTAATAATCCTCAAGTTGAAGTTCTTTGAGCTGTCACCCTCAATGTATTGCTTTGCCAGCCCATTGATTACAAACAATGCATACGAAGCAAATGCTCCCTGTTTGGTTAGATTGTCGCCTTTACGGAACAATACCTGTGTTTTACTTGCCCTGACCAATTCGGCCTCTTCGGGCGAAAGCATCTGAAAACAGGGTGCCTGAATATCACAAATAAACTCTTTGTCGGTTTCTATAATCGGTTTCATAACTAAATTTTCCTGAATTAGAATGGTAAAGTTAGGATTATATCAATAAAAAAGTTGTCGCAATTCAAGTCAGAAGCCGATGTACTTTACACTAAAAATCTTTACTCCTCCTATTTTGTAATGTAATTTTGGGTCATAACAATTAAAACAAGTCAGTCATGTTATACACCAACTTAAAACACATCGAAAGTGCTGAAGAATATGCAAGAATCCTCAATGAAAATGAAAATGTAATGCTTATTTGTGGACGAATGGGCCCTTTGTGTGTACCAGTTTACCGGGTTGCTGAAGAATTGGAGGAAAAATACAGTCAAGTAAAGTTTTATGACATGGAATACGATAATCCTGAATCGTATTTTTTTCATGATATGCCTGAAGTTCAATATTTTCTGGAATATCCGTTTACTGTTTATTACAAAAACGGTGAAGTGGTGAAAGCTACAGCGGGACTTCAGTCAAAAGCACAGATAACAGCTATTCTGGAAAAAGAATTTGCAGCAGCGGTAAATGTATCGTCAACTCCACAAAAACAAAAAGTAAAAATCTAAAACAGAGTAATATGCAAACAACATTGATAGTAATAGGGCTTTTGGTAGCCGCAGTATTTATTTTTCGATCCATCGCAATGGCAAAAATTAAAAATACGCCAATGGTGGCCGACAATGCAAAAGTATTAACACTTACCGACCAGAATTTTCAGCAACAGACAAAAAATAAAGTGGTATTGGTTGATTTTTGGGCAACCTGGTGCGCTCCCTGCCGCATGATGGCACCCGTTTTAAACGATGTAGCCACTGAACTTAAAGGAAACTCACATGTCGGTAAAGTTGATATTCAGCAATACCAATCGCTGGCGAACAAATTCAAAGTTCGGAATATCCCGACCATGATCCTGTTTAAAAATGGAGCAGAGGTCAACCGTTTTGTGGGTATCAAATCGAAAGAATTTTTATTGAAAGAGATTGCTAAAGTTGGATAATTAACAATTAAAACCATGCAAAACGTTTTTTCTTACACTGATTTTCTTCAAAAAATGGAAGGGCAAGATCGCGTCGCCTTGTTGATCCACAATCCTGAAAATGAATCGTCAAGGTGCGCTTTCCGGACTATTGCCGAAGCCTTGCATTTAAGCCAGACCATTTCGGTTTTTGTTGCCGATGTCAGTCAGGTTCGTGACATTCATTCGGTTTACAAGATCACCAGCGAACCATCGTTGTTGCTTTTTGTGAAGAGAGAGTTGGTTAAGGTAGTGGAAGGTTGCCACGAAAGTGAGTACTTCAAAGCAGTGATTAATCACGATTTATCAGAATAATGATGGCTATGAAACATGTTTTGATTTTAGGTGGAGGTTTTGCCGGTATCCAAACGGCCATTGAGTTGCAGAAAACCGGAAAATTCAAAGTAACGCTGGTTTCTGACCGAGACTACCTTTACATCTATCCGATTTCAATTTGGGTTCCGGTTCGGAGTGCCGAGTTTGATGATGTGAAAGTTGCGCTGGCCGATATCCGAAAAAAATATCCGTTTGATGTAATTGTTGATTCAGTAAAAGAGATTCATGCATCCAACCGGCAGGTAGTTTGTGCAAACCAGACGCTGAATTACGACTATTTGGTAGTTTCTTTCGGCGCCGATAAAATGAAGCACAAAGGCATTGAGAATACTTTGTCAATTTGTGGTAAACCTGAAGTTTCGCTGGCAATTCGTGATGGAATTGATGCATTAATTCAGAAAGGCAGTGGAAAAATTGCTGTTGGCTTTGGCGGAAATCCGAAAGATAAATCGGCTGTTCGCGGTGGGCCGGGATTTGAATTGATGTTTAATATCCACAATCTTCTAAAAAAGAAAAGAATCAGGCAAAATTTCGAGCTGACATTCTTTGCACCCATGGAAGAACCGGGCGCCCGGATGGGCAAAGGAGCGCTGCCGATGCTCAATAAATTATTCGACAGATACAAAATAGCAAAGCGCTTTGGCAAGAAAATTACCGGATTTGATCCCGGATCGGTTGTTTTTGAAGACGATTCGAAACTCGATGCCGATCTAATTCTGTTTATTCCCGCCTCAGCCGGACACAGCGTACTTCAATCGAGTGATTTGCCATTGACTGAAGCAGGGTTTATCCAGATTGATAATTTCTGTCAGGTTCGCGGATTACCTGATGTTTATGCGATTGGAGACATTGCAGCCATTGAAGGCCCTGAATGGATTGCCAAACAAGGGCACATTGCCGAATTGATGGGACAGAATGCCGCCAACAATATCATCGAATCAGAGAATGGAACGACCAACAAAAAAGGCTATCAGGAACATCTTAACATTCTGTGTGTAATGGATACCGGTGATGGAGCCGCTTTTGTTTTCAGGAACAGGACCAAATCATTTCTGATCCCGATGCCTATTGTTGGTCACTGGATGAAAAAAGGGTGGGGAATGTATTCGAAGTTGACCAAGGTTGGCAAATTCCCGCGTTTGCCCGGAAAGTAAAATCTGATTAAACGAAACAGATGAGAAAAGTTTTAAAAGTGTTGGTAAGCAATAGGATGATCATCCTGACAATTTTGGGTATTTCGATGTATATAGGAATTTCTCAATTCCATATTTCGTTGTGGTACATCCTTTTTTATGGCGTATTTCTGGGAGTTATTTTCGGAAAAGTGTTTTGCCGGTGGGTTTGCCCAATGGGCTTGATCATGGAAATGTTGATGAGCATGGGTGGAGAAGATGGTAAAATCAAGCAAATGTACCAGTACCATAAAATCGGTTGCCCGATTGCCTGGATCTCCGGATTGCTTAATAAGTATTCTATCTTCAAGATAAAACTAAATGAGGACACCTGCAAGAATTGCGGAATTTGTGATAAAAAGTGTTACATCGTAGCCATGGAGCCTGCTAAATACAGTTTGTATAAACCTGCCAAGGTAAAGCCGGGAGACAGTTATACTTGCTCAAAATGTTTGCAATGTGTGGCATCATGTCCAAATGGTAGTTTAACTTACAAAATTTAATAATAAAGCAGATGAACGCAAAAAACTTAGTTTTCCTTTTATTGACGGTTGCAACTTTAGTATTTGCATCTTATCAAATTTCCGCTCAGGGACAGAATGATCCCTGGACACCGCAGCAGTTATTGGCTCCGGCTGATCTGGCCAAGGTTTTGAATAACTCCAAAACACCGCAACCAACAGTTTACTGTATTGGTATGGACGCCATTATTAAAGGCTCCATAGATGTCGGCCCTGCAATGATGCCTGAAAATCTGAATACCCTGAAACAAAAGATCAGTAAATTGCCAAAAAATGCATCCATTGTAGTTTATTGCGGATGTTGTCCTTTTTCCAGATGCCCAAATATCAGGCCTGCTATGAAACTGTTAAAAGATATGCAGTTCACGAATTATAAACTGTTAAACCTGCCGCAAAATGTGAAGGTTGACTGGATGGACAAGGGTTATCCGGTGTCTGAATAAACTGAATAGTTCAAAAATGAGAACACTGATTTTGCTTGTCTTTCTACTGTTATCCGGTAGCACTGTTTTAACTTTATCAGCCCAGCAAACCGGGCTCGAATCAGGAAATAGAGCTCCTGAGATCAAGCTGCTAACTCTGAAAGGAGATACAATAGCCTTGTCTTCATTGAAAGGCAAGCTGGTGTTAATTGACTTTTGGGGTACCTGGTGCTCTCCATGTGTTGAAGAACAATCGGAATTATCTAAATTGTACACTAAATACAAACAGCTCACCTATACCAACGGAAAAGGTTTTGAGATCTATGGAGTTTCACTGGATTCAAAAAAAACCAATTGGGAAAATTTTGTAACCAAAAATAAAATAAACTGGATACAGGTAAGCGACCTGAAATTTTGGAGGTCTCCGGTTGCCAAAACCTATAACATTCAGGGATTGCCATTCAATGTTTTGATTGATGGTAAGGGAATCATCTTGGCAAAAAACCTGCATGGTGCTGATCTGGAAAAGGAAATAGAACGATATAGCGTGATTAAAAAAACAGAAAAATGAAAGCAAATTTCGACACAATAATTAGCGATGGGAAACCTGTCATCATCGACTTTCATGCCTTATGGTGCGGCCCATGCAAAGTGCAGTCGCCCATTCTAAAGGAACTGGCAACCGAACTTGGTGATCGTATCCGGGTGATCAAAATTGATGTGGATCAAAATCAGGAGATAGCAAGCCGCTACCAAATTCAAAGCGTTCCCACACTCATGATCTTCAAAAATGGCGAAATCAAATACAAACAACCAGGTGTGCATACGAAACAACAGTTAGTGAATGTATTGCAAAATATTTTATGATACAAAAAATGGAAACAACAAATATTGAAAACCTGTATGATAAACAATCATTGGAAATCATGCAGACTACTGAAGATGCTTATATACGTGGTTCAAACCGCGTACAGGAAATCAAAAACTATGCGCTCAAGGCCGGGATCAAACGAATTGGCATTGCTCACTGCGTAACATTTCCGAAGGAAGCTGAAGCGGTAAAACATTTCCTTTCGAACGAATTTGAAGTATATAGCGTTGATTGTAAATGCGGTCGCATCAACAAACACGAGATGCTTGGTTGTGAGGGAAATGAAATTATGTGCAATCCTTCCGGGCAAGCCGAATTTCTGAAAGAAAACAAAACTGAATTAAATATCTCAATGGGATTGTGTGTTGGGCATGATATGGTTTTCAACCAAAAATCTGCTTCACCTGTCACGACCTTGGTTGTGAAAGACCGCACCAGCAAAAATAATACAATGGAAACTATTCAAAATCTATAAGAATCTGGATTTAAGAATATTGAATACAAATCTGGTTTTGAAGTCAGGGGAGATTATTTCTGCAACAAATGTAAACAAATAGTGTCATTAAAAAGATTTAGGTGTCATTAATGCGATTTATAGAAGTTGATTGTTATCTTTGTTTTCGAAATAAATTAGATCTAGCATCTTGAAAAATACAATCTTTGATGATCTGGCAAATATTAACGTGAAATTTTAAAATTGAAATATGAGTTTAATTGAAATCAACAAAAGATACAGTGAATTGGCAACTACCGAATGTTGCCTTTCCTGCGGAGGTGCGGTGAATTATGCTGAGCCGCAACTCAACGAAGTTTGTGTCGATTTGGGAAGCGGCCGCGGGACAGACACCATCCGTATGGCAGAATCTGTCGGCAAGGATGGTTTTGTTTATGGCATTGACATCTCGGACGGAATGATTGACAAAGCCCGAAAAACTGCAGAACGACTTGAAGTTTCGAATGTTGATTTTATAAAAAGCACCCTCGAAGAAATTAAATTGGGCGACCAAATTGCCGACCTGGTTATCTCCAACTGTACCATCAATCATGCGGCCGACAAGCAACTTGTCTGGAATGAAATCTTCAGGATATTGAAGAAAGGCGGACGTTTTGTGGTCAGCGATATTTATTCGACAAGTCCGGTACCCGACGAATACAGAAACGATCCGGAAGCCATTGCAGAATGTTGGGCAGGTTCGGTAACCCGCGATGAATATCTTGAACAGATCGAAACGGCAGGATTTACCGGGTTTCATGTTATTGAAGAATCGGCTCCCTACGAAAAAGGTAAAATTAAAGTAGCCAGTTGGACCATTAGTGGTAAAAGTCCTTCAGGTAAATGCAATTGTAGCAATTAGTATTCGGTTAAAAACATTAAATTTATGACTGCGAGAAAGTTCACTTTTTTTCGGTCACTCTCAATGAAGTTTTATTAGTTTAATAATTCTAAATAAATCACAATGAAAAGTTTAATCAGAAAAAAAGTTATTGTTCAGGCGAAAGTAGCTCAATGTTGTGCAAAAACATCAAAGATTGTTGCTGGTTGTCATGATTAACTTTTAAGTGCTGAAAGAGTGCCGTTGCAATGGCATTCTTTCAAGCGCTATTTTAAATCACTCACCTATGTATTTCTCGAAACACAATATATTTTCTGCAATTAAAGATTCTGAAAGCTTCTTTATTGTCAACTTGCTTACTGGTAATGCTGATATTTTAAGTCCTGCAGATGCCAAGAAATTGGAGCAGATCAGATCGTTTAAGATTCATTATGATGAAAGTTTTATCAATGAATTGCTTGAAAAGGGTTATCTGGCCGACGAGCAGGAAGAAAGTAAGCTTTTCAGAAGTAAATACCTCGATTTCATGGATACCCGCGAGGATGATGAAGTTCAGTTGTTTCTGGTTCCCAATTACAGTTGTAATTTTGCCTGTTCGTATTGTTACCAAGACGAATATGCACCTTCGAAAGGTGCGATGAGCCAA
>Ga0302288_1000861_pt1 | contig 21802 bp, 19 predicted proteins | sample III_Fen_N1_1_FD_194549 | JGI IMG/M metagenome (GOLD analysis project Ga0302288, IMG submission 194549) | Peat permafrost microbial communities from Stordalen Mire near Abisko, Sweden - III_Fen_N1_1 | ecosystem: Environmental > Terrestrial > Soil > Wetlands > Permafrost | place: Sweden: Abisko...
ATGTTTGCACAATACGAGAATGCTGCGTTGACTCAGAGTTTTGCTCAACCGGCACGTTACAGCCTGCTTTCAGTGGTGGCAGCTAAATATGTTACGGAAAAGTTACTGGCTACGGCAAGTTTACTTTCGACATTAATGACTGAAACAACTAAAAATACTGCAAATGCCAACGACCAGAACCGATTATCGCCCTATGTAAGCGTTACTTATAAGCCTTTGAACAAAACCGATTTGCGTTTCAGAGCATTTTATAAAAATATCTTTCGTCTGCCAACATTCAACGACTTGTATTATTCTAGAATTGGGAATGCTGATTTGCGCCCCGAAATTACCAATCAGTTTAATTTGGGAATGACTTATGCCGTGTCACCAGTAAAATGGATGCCACTATTCTCTCTAACTATAGATGCTTACAGAAACAATGTGAAGGATAAAATTGTAGCCATGCCAACAAAAAATCTCTTTAAATGGACTATGGTAAATCTGGGAAAAGTGGAAATAACCGGAATAGATTTGACTGCAGAAACTTCCATTCAACCTTGGAAGAAAGTGGGTTTTGTGTTTGGAGGAACGTACACTTATCAACGGGCTTTGGATGTAACTACTCCCGGTGGAAGTACTTACGAACATCAGATTCCATATACTCCGCGAGTATCCGGATCCGGAAAATTTGCTATTGAAACACCATGGGTCGATATGGCTTATTCATTACTTTGGTCTGGAAAACGTTATGCACTTTTTCAGAATTACGCCGAAAACCGATTACCGGGATATGCAGATCATAGCCTTTCTGCTTCGAGAAATTTTAAGTTGAAAGACAAAATACTTTCGCTAAATTTTGAATTATTGAATTTATTGAATCAAAATTATGCTATTGTAAAATGGTTTCCCATGCCCGGACGATCGATAAGAGCAACTGCAACATACAAATTTTAAACAACAAATGAAATATTTTTTCAACATCTTGGTTTTGGGTACTATCATATTATTGACGGCGTGCGATGATATGAAGGATATACAGCATTCTGTAAATGAATGCGGAACTCCAGAACCTACACAGCTGTATATTCTTTCCGAAGGGCTTTTTAACATGAACAACAGCACATTGGCGAGTTATAATCTAACTAACGGAGAATTGGTTGGCGATATATTTCTCAGTGCCAATAAACGCGGATTAGGCGATACGGCAAACGATTTAGGTCTCTACGGATCAAAGCTTTATGTAATTGTAAATGTATCAAGTCAGGTTGAAGTACTGGATGCAAAAACAGGAAAATCATTGGCACAAATACCTATGATAAACGATAATGGAATAGCGCGCGAACCACGATATGTGGAATTTTACAACGGGAAAGCTTATGTGTGCTCGTCGGATGGAACTGTAGCTAAAATTGATACGGCAAGTCTGAAAATTGAATCTTTTGTTCATTGCGGTAAAAATCCCGATGGAATTTGTGTAGCAAACAACAAACTTTATGTTTCGAACTCCGGCGGACTAAATTTTCCAAATTACGACAATACGGTTTCGGTCATAGACTTAAACTTATTTACAGAAATAAAAAAAATCACAGTTGCTATCAATCCCGGCAAAATACATGCCGATAGCGAAGGCGATGTGTATGTCGTTTCGCGTGGCGATTATGGAACAAATCAATATAAGTTGCAACGAATAAACTCGGCAACCGATGAGCTCGTACAAAGTTTTAACGATATTAAGGCCTTGAATTTCAGCATTCAAAACGATACTGCTTATATTTACAACTATGATTTTAGTACACAAAATTGCTGGGTGAAAGTATTTGATTGTAAAACAGAAAAAATAATTTCCGAGAATTTTATTACTGATGGAACAGAGCTGAATACGCCATACGGAGTTGATATTAATCCTTCGAATGGCGATGTTTATCTGACGGATGCTAAATCATATACTGTTTTGGGTGACGTCCTTTGCTTTAACAAACAAGGAAAATTAAAATTTAGACTGAAAGAAATTGGATTAAACCCAAATAAAGTTGTCTTTGCATCTCCATAAGCATTTTCTCAACTAGATTTTCGCCACTTTGGTTGAATATCTTAACAATAAATCAACAACAAAACATATACGGGTTTCGCAAACAAATTCCGGAAGAATACAATTGTAATTTGCGAATCCTTAAAGTCCTGTGAGCCACAGGACAGGGTTTTTATGGCTCAAAAAATAGCAACAATTTAAAATTAAACAACTGAAAATGAAAAGAATTAGTATTTTATTTAGTTTCTGTATAATGTTTTTTATACAATATACATTTGCCCAAAATTCAGATAAAATTACCCGAGTTTTGGAGTATAAACCCGCTCTGGGTCAACACATCAATCGCTTGTTTCCAACTCCTGCATTCAGCGATACACCTGAAAATGCATTGTTATTCGCATCAAATTGTTTGATTGGAAATAAATCGATGCTTGGATTAGGTGCTTATGGAGGGTATGTAGTTGTAGGTTTTGACCATTCAATAGTAAATGTTCCTGATGAATATGACTTCAAAGCATTAGGCAATGCAGCCTCTGGAGGTGCCGAACCGGGAATTGTAATGGTTTGTCAGGATTTAAATAAAAACGGCTTACCGGATGCCGATGAACCGTGGTACGAATTGGCCGGTTCGGATTATAACCATTCCCAAACCATTCATAATTATGAGATTAAGTATTACAGACCAAAACCCGACAAACAAAAATCGAACATTGTTTGGAAAGATAATCAGGGAAATAACGGAGTTGTGACTCATATTACTTATGCCAGCCAATCAACCATGTATCCATTGTGGGTTTCAGATGATTCAATCGTATTTAAAGGAACCAGACTTCGGAGTACAGTGGTAAACAACAATGGTACATTTACGCTACCTGCTTTTGACTGGGGATATGTTGATAACAATGCAAACAATTCTGCAAATGATAAAATTAGCTTCAAAATTGATTGGGCGGTAGAAGAAACAGGTAAATCGGTTAATCTGAAATATATCGACTTCGTTAAAATATACACAGCACAAGTACAAGAAGCTGGTTGGTTGGGCGAAACTTCTACCGAATTTGCAGGAATTTTGGATCTGCATCCGCAAGCATCAGTAGTTACTGAGTTAAATAAAAACACACCATCAAATTCAGTGAATATCTACCCTGTAGTTTTCAATAACTTTATTGAAGTCAACTCAAGCATTGTACAAGATATAAAAGTCTATAATTTAATGGGAAATACAATACTTTCAACTCAGCTTCAGGCAGGGAAAAATCATTTTGAAACAGCTAATTATCCTTCTGGAGTTTATATAATAAAAGTCAGAGATAGTACTCAAAAAATCATCAAAAATTAAAATTAGTGTGAAACGCATTAATCATTTCTTCTAAAAGAAACAGCGGCTCTAAATTGAATCGCTGTTTCCATTTTTCTCTTGGATATACCCTTGTCCTTTCGAATATGTTCATTAGCAGCTCAAAAGCAGTTTACTGCCGATGGATTTGAATTCCCCATACATTTAATGTATAAAAGCTCCGCATTCCATATAATTTGCAAATATAATTATTTTCTCTGTTTTAAATATGCAAAAATCTTGCTAAAAAGCTAGTCTAAAGAAGAATTGACAAAAAACCCACCAAAACCAGTACAGGCAACAGAAAAATCAACTGACTGATAAGTGCCCAACCGAACAGTTGGAAGTAAAAACGGAGTCGGGAGCGATGGACACGTTTATTCAGTGTAAGCATTTCAAGTTCAGACAATTCCATGTCGAGTAATTGCTCTTGATTCAGCTTTAATCGGGCAATACCTTTGTCGGAAAAACCGTTGCGAAAACCGTTGAAAACTGATGAGGGATGCGTCCAAAGTCCCCAGCCCATTGTCCAAAGAGGAAAAATAATGATAGGGAAGTTTTTGTAATATCCGGTGGAGATTTCCCACGAAGCAATAAAAATTTCGCCTTGCCATGTTGTGTCCTGGCGGTTCAGAATATGTTCCAAATCATGAATATACAACATGCGTTTTCGCCACGGAAAATTGGGCAATACCAACTTAAAAGCCGGAAGCGGTACTTCGAAAGTTTTGTCGTTGACACCACCTTCTGCAGGAATATTGTACTTGAGGTAAAATTGGTATAAATGGTCTCGCAACTTCATCTTTATAGCTCACTTGCAGCCGCTTTATCCAGATAAAAGTCAGCTACACCCAATTGGGAATGAATATAAGAAGCCGGATAGTTTTTGAAAGCCGGCTCACGTTTAATAATTTGTTGCAACACGGTGGACTTGGACGAACCCGTGATCAGAAAAACCACTTGTTCAGCCTGATTAATAACTGTTCCGGTAAGCGTAATTCGTTTTTGTCCGGTAGCTGGATGCACTGCCACCGCCACTGTTTTATCGTCATGTAACAAACTCAGATTATCGGGGAAAATGGAAGCCGTATGACCGTCATCGCCCATACCGAGCAAAATTAAATCAAACTGAGGAATGCCGTTTTTTTTCATCAATTGAGCTTCAAGCAATGCCTGATAACGATTTACTTCTCTTTGCGGATCAGCCTCGCCTAGCATTCTGAAGATATTTGCATCGTGAATCGGAACTAATTTCAACAGGTTTTCGTACGTCATTCCAAAATTACTTTCGGCATGTGTTGGCGGCACACAACGTTCATCCGCCCAAAAAAGTCTCAAAATATTCCACGGCATACGGTCGGCATATTCGTTTGCCAGAATAGTAAACAACAATTTTGGCGTATTTCCACCCGACAAAGCAATATTGAACGGAAGCGATTGTTTGTTTTTTTCCTTCGCTTTAGCCAATATTATTTCAGCCACTGCACGTGCTGTATCTTCGGGAGTGTTGAATATGTAACGATTTAGCGTCATTATTTTTTATTCCGTTTTAAATTTCTTGAACGGCACCCGCCATTTTAATTCTTTATTTCCAAACAAGGCATTGGCTTCTTTTGGTCCCCAGGTATTGCATTCGTAGAAATACAACGGAATATCCGGGTTATTTTTCCATGCCTGCAAAATCGGATCAACAAATTTCCAGCTGGCTTTTACCGCATCGGCACGGGCATAAAGCGTGGAATCACCAATCATGCAATCCAGCAATAAACGTTCGTAAGCTTCGGATATTTTGTTCGAAGCCAGATCGGAATAATGAAAAGCCATATTCACGTTTTGCACCTTGTAACCTGCGCCCGGGATTTTCATTCCAAAGTCAACAGCCACACCAGCATCGGGACTAATACGAAGAATAATCATATTAGTGGATTGCGCTACGCAACGTTGTTTAAACAGTTGATGTGGAGCGGGTTTCAGATGAATAACCACCTCGGTTACACGCTCCGGCAGTTGTTTTCCGGTTCGGATATAAAATGGAACATCGCCCCAACGCCAGTTATCTACAAAAATGCGCATCGCCACAAATGTTTCGGTTTTGGAACTTGGTGCAACGTCTTTTTCCTGTCGGTAACCTTTTTGAATGGTTTCATCAACAAGTGTTTCGATGTATTGCCCACGCACCACGTTTTCAGTAATTTCAGCAGGTTTAATGGGGCGCAAAGCCTGCATAACCTTCACACTTTCATTTCGGATTGATTCCGAATCGAAAATAGCCGGAGGTTCCATTGCCACCACTGCCAATACTTGCAACAAGTGGTTCTGAATCATATCACGCATAGCACCGGAAGTATCGTAATACCCGCCACGACCACCAACTCCAATCTTTTCGGAAGCCGTAATTTCAATTCTGTCAACATATTTCCGATTCCAGATAGGCTCAAAAAAACCATTGGAAAAGCGCGTAACCATTATATTTTGAACGGTTTCTTTTCCAAGATAATGGTCGATACGGTAAATCTGATCTTCGTTGAAACCTGTGCGGAGTTTTTTGTCCAAATCAACAGCAGTGTCGTAACTATAACCGAATGGTTTTTCTACAATAATACGCTTCCAACCGTCAGTTTCAGTATTCAGTCCGAATTTTATCAGATTAGCCGCCACCACTTCGTATAAAAATGGTGGAATAGAGAAATAATAAATGATTTTTTGTGGTATATCCAGCTTTTCTGACAACGTATCGATATACTTTTTCAGTTTGCCAAAATCTTCTTCGGTTTGATTATTAACCTTATGATAATAAACATGTTCCAAAAACTCTTCCAACTTCTCAGTATTCTCTGTTGCAGCAGTTTTTGCAAATTCGAGCATAGACGCACGAACATCATCGCAGTTTATAGCCTCCGTTTTCTCCATGCTTCCTGCTCCTACCACAGCAAACTGCTCCGGCAATAAATTATCAAGATAAAGTTGAAAAACTGCCGGCAAAAGCTTACGTTTGGCAAGATCGCCGTTAGATCCAAAAATGACAAGAATCTGATTTTCAACAGGATTTTTTCGGGTTGATTTCTTTAATATTTCATCCATTTGACTACGGATTATAAAAGTTTCTACGGATTAAAATGAATTCAATTACTCCAGAAACTCACTTTATAAACAAATTAACGGTTGAATCGTTCAAAGAATGCAACTTAAAAAACGCAGAAGTAGTTATAGAAAAAATCAATTAGAACCACTTTTTCCGTTTGAAATACCAAATCATTCCCGAAATAGTAAGCAACATAATGCCCCACATAACATAATAGCCATACCGCCAGTGTATTTCAGGGAAATTCTCGAAATTGGTTCCATAAACCCCGACAATGAAAGTGATAGGAATAAAAATAACGGAAATAATGGTGAGCACCCGCATAATGTCATTCAGTCTGGTGCTCATCGACGAATGATAAATGTTCAGTTGGTCGTAAAGAATTTCGCGGTAATTATCTGATAATTCGGATGCTTCATTGATATTATCCTGCAATTCTTTAAAATGAATGTGGTTTTCGTCGTGAATAAATTCCGATTCCATTTTGGCCAGATTCAAGATCATTTCTTTCGCTGGTTTAATGTGTTTTCGAAGAAAATTCAGCTCTCGTTTATAAGTATTTATGCTTTCCAATAACTCTTTTTTCGGATCGCTGGTCATATCATCTTCCAGACTTTCAATTTTTTCGCCCAGCAAACCAATGATATAAATGTAATTATCCACCACTACATCCAACAGTGCAAAAGCCAGATAATCAGTTCCTGCCGTACGAATTTTATTTTTATGCTTGCGAATGCGTTCACGAATGGGCTCAAATACCAGATCCTGCTGTTCCTGAAATGAAATCAAAGTATTATCGGTAAAAATCAAACTAAGATTTTCGACCGTTAAACTATCGGTTTTCTCGTTATATTTCAACATTTTAATGGTGGCAAAAATTCCGTTTTCAATCTCCTGAACTTTAGGGCGAGCCTCCGGGTTCATTACATCCGAGAGGACATTATTTTCAATTTTGAAAACCTTTGCCAGATTTTCCATCAACGTAACATTATCCAACCCATCGATATTGAGCCAGGTAAGTTTCTTCGATTTTTTTAGATTCAATAACTGGTCAGGCGCAGTTATTTCAACTTCTTTTACATCTTCCAGATCAAAATCGATGGCACGCAAAAGTATTTTATCGGTTTTCTTTTGACCTCTGAACACCAATGCATAAGGTGATAACCCTATTTCTTCCTTTTTCTTTTTAATGTATCTGGACATAATATTAAATTTTAGAATCCTTGAAACACAAAGATAGAGAAAATTCTATGTTTGTATATCTTAAGAATTTAGAAAATGATAATAAAGATTTTCTGTTTTGTTCTTTTTCGTCTAACTTCGTAGCCAAATTAAATATCAAATTGAAAATGAAACGAATTTGCATTTCAACTATCGTGATACTGACAACAATAAGTTTGTTGTTTGCTCAGAGAAACAAACCCCAAACCTCCCAGTTGAAACGACCGAAACTGGTAGTGGGTATAGTCATTGATCAAATGCGTTGGGACTATTTGTATCGTTACTACGACAAATACGAAGCCGGTGGTTTTAAACGCTTGCTAAAAGAAGGTTTTTCGTGCGAAAATACGATGATTAATTATATACCATCGGTAACGGCTATCGGACATACCACTATTTTTACCGGATCAGTTCCTGCTATTCACGGCATTGCCGGAAATGATTGGTTTGATCCAAAAACCGGAAAATCCAGTTATTGCACCGACGATTCGACGGTTCAATCTATTGGTGCCGAAAGTAAAGCTGGGAAAATGTCGCCCCGTAAGTTACTGGTAACTACCATTACCGACGAATTACGTTTGGCAACCAATTTTCAATCTAAAGTGGTAGGCGTTTCGCTCAAAGACAGAGCCGCTATTTTACCTGCCGGTCATAATCCAACTGCTGCATTCTGGATGGATGATGCAAGTGGAAAATTTATAACGAGTTCTTACTATATGACTGCACTTCCTTCGTGGGTTAATGATTTCAATGATTCAAAGCCAATTGATAAATTGCTGGCAAACGGATGGAATACGCTTTTACCCATCGAGCAATATACCGAAAGTACGACTGATAATGTAGCTTGGGAAGGGACATTACAAGGTGCATCAAAACCTATTTTCCCGTACGATGTTCAGAAAGCTTATTCTTTGAATCACGGGGCATTGCGCCAAATACCATTTGGGAACTCGTTGACACTGCAATTTGCCAAAGCGGTCATCGATGGCTATCATCTCGGACAGGAAAAAACCAGTGATTTTTTGACTATTAACTGTGCATCCACTGATTACTGTGGGCACTTGGTTGGTCCAAATGCCATTGAGATTGAAGATGTTTATCTCCGCTTAGACCATGATTTAGCCACTTTTTTCGCTTATTTGGATGAAAAAATAGGCAAAGGAAATTACTTGACTTTTGTTACAGCCGATCATGGCGCAGCCCACGCTGAGGGTTTTTCTGAGACCAACAAAATGCCTACCGGCTTTTTAGGAAAAGACTTGGAAGCAAATCTGGAAAAAGTGTTGACAAAAGAATTCGGAGCAAATCACTTATTGTTTGGAATTGATAATTTTCAGGTTGCGTTCAACAGGAATAAAATTGATAGTCTGAAGCTTGATTACGAAAAAATTAAAGCTGTAACGATAAATTTCCTTCAACATCAGGCAGGAGTTCAGTTTGCCGTGGATCAGGATAAAATATCTGAAGCATCAGTTCCCGAACCGCTTAAGAACATGATGATTAATGGTTACAATCAGCAGCGAAGTGGAAGTGTGCTAATGGTGACGTTGCCGGGATGGCTGCCTTACTATTGTCAAAAAGGAACTACTCACAGCGTTTGGAATCCTTACGACACACATATTCCACTTATTTTTATGGGGTGGAATATTGCTCACGGAACTACTAACAGAACCACAGAAATGACTGATATTTCGGCAACACTAGCTGCTTTATTGCATATTCAAATGCCAAACGGCTGTATCGGGAAACCAATAACCGAAGTGACAACTAAAAAATAAAGAAAAAGCAAGCGGAGAGTTCAAAAAGAACAAACTGCTTGCTTTATTATTTCTTGCCTCTTACAACTGACTTATCCTCTGCGCCTTTCCAACAGAATCATCATCATTAATCCCAGCAAAATCCGTTCTTCTTCTCCTTTTTCGAAATCAGCAAGTTTATCAATCACAAACCGACGACCGAAAAAAGAAGCTACTTTTCGCAAACGGGCTGTTTTTGTTCCATCGGGACGAGCTATGCCATACGAAGGATGAAAAAAGTAGCCTGTGAGAAGATTAAGTATCGGCACATCACCCAACAACGCATCGAATACTTTTGCCCAAGGATTTTCTTCACGAACAAAAAGCTGTTTCATTTGCGATTCGTCAAAAATATCATAATTTGCTTTCCAAAGAGAAGCCCAACCTTTGCGTGCAATTCTACCAATGTCTTTCCCATTACGGTCGGTAAAGGCATACGATGCCGAAAAATCGAGCCACTGGTTGGCTTTAATGGTATATATCTGCTCCGACCGACTTTCATCGCTAAAAACCTGAATTTCTTCAATCAGTTTCAACATTTTTTGGCGCACATAAGCCACCGTCATGTCATTGGCATCTTTTATAGTGAAGTCGTTACTTAAGGTATTAATCTTAAATGTAAGATTTAGAGGGAATTGGAGTGATGTCATAATTAACACTTTATGTTATTATAAGTAAAATATTAGCTTATCTTATTGATTTGAAAACATTTTCTGTATTGCCTTTTTGTAATATATGCCGTTGTAATAAAACCGAAAAGCAGACAGTGTGAGAGGAATTCCCATACTGACATAGAAAACCGACAGATATTCCATCGGTACAACTCCGGTTGTGCGTAATGCAATACCCATGCTAATCATTAATGCCATCATTAGGTAGCTCCTGAAATTGAAAAAAGAGAATAAACAGGGTTTCTCTATTTGTATTTTCAGAATTCGGGTGGTGTGTTTCAACGAAATTTTAGCAAAAAGAAGCACATAAAAAACTAATCCGCCTGTAATGCCGATGATTATTTTAAGCCAAAGAAACCTTGGAAAAAGAAACAGCATACTGAAACCTCGTAAGAATAACATTCCACCGGCAAACGTCCACATTAATGCTGCCACAAAAAGCAAATACCGTTTCGTAATACCGGGCTTAAGCACTTGAAAAAGCGAGTTGTTTCTTGGCATATTAAAATTTAATTATTCCTCAAAAATACACTTTTTTCTATATTTGTTGTTAGTGTATTGTGACATTTTGTTCAAATAACCTAATCTTCCTCATAACTAATCATATCCACTATAAAACTGCACATTTCAGGGCATTTTGTACCTCGCTATTTTTTTTATACTTTTGCATAAAAATATTTCTATGACATTTAACATCGCCATTGTTGGCTATTTAGCCGGTTTTTGTACATCAATTGCCCAGTTTCCACAGGCTTATAAAGTTATTAAAACCGGTAATACCGAAAGTATCTCTATCGTAATGTATTCCATAATGACAACCGGGATTTTCTTTTGGTTTGGTTATGGTGTATTAATTCCTGATTTACCAATGATTATATCAAATGGAATTTGTTTAATTCCTTCATTGTATATACTTTACATTACCTTTCGTAATTTGAGAAGAACCAAAAAACAAAATAGATGAAACGCATTCAGATTATTAACGGACCAAACCTGAACTTGTTGGGTAAACGCGAACCCACAGTGTATGGTAATCAGACTTTTGAAGCGTACTACGAAGAGCTAAAAACTCTTTTCCCCAATGCTCAGCTGGATTATTTCCAGTCGAATACCGAAGGAGCTCTTATTGATAAAATCCACGAAGTTGGTTTTTCGTTGGATGGTATTATTATCAATGCCGGAGCTTACACGCACACTTCCATTGCCATTGCCGATGCTATTCGGTCAATAACTGTTCCGGTAATTGAAGTGCATATCTCCAACGTTTTTAAACGCGAAGAATACCGCCATCACTCCTATTTATCGGATGCCTGTAAAGGTTGTATTGTAGGTTTTGGCATGGATTCATACCGACTGGCTATAGATGCCATTTTACATTTCTAGCAACTGAAATATAAGTTGTTTTCTGTCCAGAATTAGTTTTTTTAAGTGATTATATAATTAAAATTTTGTATGAATAAATCAACCAAAATCGTTGCTACAATTAGCGACAAGTGTTGTGATGTAGAGTTTATCCGTTCGTTGCATAACGAAGGAATGAATGTGGTGCGAATGAATTCTGCCCATTTACAGGCCGAGGGGTTTTTGAAAATCATTAACAACGTTCGTGCCGTCAGCACGCAAATTGCTATTTTGATGGACACAAAGGGTCCTGAAGTAAGAACTACTGTTGCCGAGAATGATTCAATTGAACTACAAACCGGTGATTTGGTAAAAGTAGTCGGAAATCCTGATTTAATCTCAACAAAAGAATGTGTTTCAGTGAATTATCCATTCTTTGTTCGCGATTTGAATGTGGATGACGACGTTCTTTTTGATGATGGTGAAATAGATTTGAAAGTAGAATCGAAAGATGATAACTTCCTTTATTGTAGGGTATTGAACGATGGTACATTGGGTAGCCGCAAAAGTGTAAACGTTCCGGGAGTGCGTATCAATTTACCTTCGTTGACCGAAAAAGATCGTAAAAACATCATTTTCGCCATCGAAAATGATTTGGATTTTATTGCCCATTCATTTGTTCGCAACAAACAAGATTTACTGGACATTCAGGAAATATTGGACGCTCATAACAGTCCTATAAAAATTATTTCTAAAATTGAAAATCAGGAAGGCGTTGATAATATCGACGAAATTCTGCAATATACTTACGGCGTGATGATTGCCCGCGGTGATTTAGGAATTGAAGTGGCTCAGGAAAAGATTCCCGGCATTCAACGTCGCTTAATTCGCAAGTGTGTTGTTGCCCGCAAACCGGTGATTGTAGCCACTCAAATGCTTCACACCATGATTAAAAACCCACGCCCTACGCGTGCCGAAATAACCGATATTGCCAATGCTATTTATTATCGTACCGATGCATTAATGCTTAGTGGTGAGACAGCCTACGGAAAATATCCTGTGGAAGCCGTTCGTACCATGGCAAAAGTGGCTGAAGAAGCTGAAAAAACAAAATTGTCGGAAAATGACATTCCTGTAAAACTCAGTACCAACGATATTACGTCGTTTCTAGCAAATGCAGCTGTTGAAGCCAGCACTCAGATTGGAACAAAAGCTATTATCACAGATACTTACAGCGGAAGAACTGCCCGTCACCTTTCCGCTTATCGTGGAACAAACCCGATTCTTGCTATTTGCTATCATGAACGTTCGATGCGCGAATTGGCTTTATCTTACGGAGTTTTTCCGGTTTTTCAGAAGGAAAAAGACAATACTCAACAGTATTTTATGGAAGGTTTGAAAAAATTCATTAATAATGGTATCCTTCAAACAGACGATAAAGTTTGTTATTTGAGCGGGAGCTTTGGTGAAGGTTTCGGAACTACTTTCCTCGAAGTAAACCGGGTTGATAAAATTCTTGAATCACGCGGAAAATATTTGCTTCCTAATTTTTAATTATCCAAGAAAAAAATTCCACAAAAAATGTACTCCTAAAGTTAATAAAATGCTTGGGGTACATTTTTTTTTAAGCTTATCTGAAAACAATTAATTCAACGAATTCCAACCTTGCGCTTGCAATTCTATCTCTTCTCCCTCACGACCAACAAGTTGCAGTCCAAGTTCCGGTTTAGTCATATGACCGACAATTGCAACACCTTCCATAGTTACAATTTTATCATAATCTTCGAGCGAAACGGTGAATAGCAATTCATAATCTTCACCACCATTTAAAGCGGCCATAACAATACTCATATTCAATTCCTCGGCCATTACAACTGCCTGATAATTAATTGGAATTTTATCTTCATACACACGGCAACCAACATTGCTTTGCGAGCAGATATGCATTAATTCCGACGATAATCCGTCCGAAATATCCATCATGGCTGTTGGAACTATCTCTTTTTCCTTTAGCAACTCCACAATGTCCTTACGAGCTTCAGGTTTCAATTGACGTTGCAGAATATAATCTCTTCCTTCAAAATCAGGTTGAGCCTCGTCATTTGCTGCAAAAACTATTTTCTCACGTTCCAGTAATTGCAAGCCCATATATGCTGACCCTAAATTGCCACTTACACAAATTAAATCGGTAGAATTAGCTCCATTACGATAAACAATCTTTCCTTCTTCGCCTTCGCCAATGCAGGTAATACTTATAGCCAATCCTGTCAATGAAGCCGAAGTATCACCACCAATTAAATCTACACCATATTTTTTGCATGCTAATTCAATTCCGGCATATAATTGTTCCAAATCTTCAACCGAAAAACGCTTGGAAATTCCCAACGAAACAGTCATTTGTTTGGGTTGACCATTCATGGCATAAATGTCAGAGAAATTGACAATTGCAGCCTTGTAACCCAAATGCATGAGTGGAACATATACCAAATCGAAATGGATTCCTTCGAGTAAAAGATCGGTAGTGACCAATACTTTTTTATTTTCATAATTAAGTACCGCAGCATCATCCCCTATGCCTTTCAGCGTGGAAAGGTTTTCGATCTTAAATTTTTCGGTCAAATGCTTGATTAATCCGAATTCGCCGTAGGCTGATATTTCTGTTCGTTGCATATTGTTTTATAAACTAACATTCCCAGAGTTTAAAACTTTGGGAAAGTTATATCAAATTGTTGAAGTAAATTAGCAAGGTATTTTGTCAATCCGTTGTTGGTGTCTTCCACCCTCAAAAGGCGTCATAAAAAATACGTCAACCATATTCAGTGCTTCTGTTTCCGAAATAAAACGAGCAGGTAATGAGAGTACATTTGCATTGTTGTGACTGCGCGCCAACGCTACAATTTCAGCGTTCCAGCAAAGAGCAGCACGAATTCCCTGATGTTTATTTACCGTCATACTAATTCCATTTCCACTACCGCAAATAGAAATTCCAAAATCGAATTCGCCGTTCTCAACAGCCGAAGCCATTGGATGTGCAAAGTCAGCATAATCACAGCTTTCGGCAGAAAAAGAGCCAAAGTCTTTAAGTTTTTTTACTCCTTCACCTTCTATATATTCTATAATTTTGTTTTTCAACTCGTAGCCGGCGTGATCGTTGCAAATTGCAATTCGTAGGTTTTTGAAAGGATTCATAATAATTAATTTTTTGATTTGCAAAAGTAGGAATTAATTTCTACATAAAAACTGTTTGTACGGCAAACACATCTGAATTTTTCTATGATAAGTTATAGATATTATTTTTTTCGCCAAATCGTCACTTCAGTCAATCGTTGTTCAAAAACCCGAGACGATTTACGAAGCGTAAAGGGTAAATTAAATGGTGCTTTTTCTAACGTAAAATGGCTGCTCAAAATATTTTTAATTCCATCAAACGAAGTAACCGGTTCACCATCTTGTTTAAAACCACCCGGCCAGTGAATATGTTTAATCTTGTTGTCGTCCCAGGCATAAGAAGATGTAATAACAAGTAACCCATTATTATTCAATCGTTCATGAATATTTTTCAAAAAAAGTATCGGGCAATTTAGTTCTTCAAGCAAATTAGGAGCAACAATCACATCGTAGTCAGTATAAATTGGTTTCATGTTATTGGCATTATCCTGCATAAAAAGAATTTTTTCTTTTCCTGCGTCCAATCTAGTTTCGGACAACACTAATTCCCGATAAAAGACTAATTCCCCTTCATCTTTTACAATATATCGCATAAATCCCTTTTCCTGTAAGTGAATAGGCATGCGGATAAAACGTGCCGAAAAATCAATAGCTGTAATTTTTTTAAAATATGGTGCTAGTTCAAAAGCCAACCGTCCCGTATCTGCATTCAGGTCAAGTAAGCTAAGTTGCCCGGCTTTATCGGTTGTTTTAAGAATCTCTTTAGCCAATTGGGTTGAAAAGTGAGAGTTTTCGCCCCACATATTTTCACAAGAATTAGCTACTTCCATATCTGTCTCATACTCATCGTTATGAATACTGAGTGGCGTTTCCGATTCAATAATTCTGAACCCTGCATGTTGGTAAAAATGCCTGCGAAAGGCGTAACGAGCATGAAAAGTTGCCTCATTTCCGGTAGAAATCCACGAACCTCCTTTTATCAGGTTGTGTTTACCATCAAAAGTGGGAGTTGAAAAATCGTCATATATAGGGTGAACTTTGAAACCCGCATAACCCGTAATAGGCGTTTCTGTCCATTGCCAAACATTGCCGATTATGTCATAGAAATCGCCATTTTTGAATTTATCTACAGGACAGGGTGAAGCAAAATGTTCAAGATTTATATTTCCTGGTGCAACATTCCAATCCAATTCGTCAGGGACGTTACAATATTCTGCTAATCGCAACCATTCAACCTCTGTGGGTAAACGAAATGTTTTTCCATTCATTGCCGTTTTCCAGTTACAATAGGCTTTTGCTTCGAGATAATTTACTTCCACCGGCCAATTCCATGGCATCGGAATTTCTTCGGCAACTAATCTAAGTATGTACTCACCGGCAATTCTTCTCCAAAAAAGAGGCATTTGGGCTTGCTTATAATTACACCAGTTCCAGCCTTCTTCAGTCCAGTATTCCTTTACGGTATAACCACCATCTTCCACAAATGAAAGAAATTCTTTGTTAGAAACAAGGAATTTGGAGGCTTTGAAATCTTCTACTGTTTCTGTATATTTTCCATACTCGTTATCCCAACCATAAAGTGGATGTTCTATCGATTTTCCAAGCTTCATTTCAGCTCCCGGCACATTTAGCATCTCATTTTGTGGAGCAATTCCACGTTCTGAGCAGATTTCGCCAAACTTGCCTGCAACAACTTCGTTTAAAGGCAACTGACGAATAAGTACCGACGAAGTTTCTATGTGAATGCGCTCGTGCTCAATTCCCATCATAATTATCCAGAACGGATCGTTCCAAGTAATTGGAAGCTGAAGCGAAGTGTTTTGTATAATTTCTATTATAAGCTGTTTTGCTTTGGTTCGATATTCCCGAACAGCTTGAACTGTTGGCCAATTATAGTGTTTTTCGTTCAAATCATCCCAACTCATTTCGTCAACACCGATAGCAAAGATGGACTCAAACTCAGGATTGATGCGGGTATCTATAATTTTTGCCAAAAACAATTTATTGATGAAAAACGTAGCTGTATGTCCCAAATAAAAAATAATTACGTGACGTAACGAATCTCCACGTTGATAAAAAACGTCGTCTGATCTGAGCTGAGTGTACAGTTTTTCATCTATTGCCCATGTTTTTTCGAAATAATCCAATATCTCTGCTCGTTTTGTTTCGGTATTTCCGTTTCGTAAATCAATTGTTTTGGTCACTAATTCTTTCATTTCTTAGTTCAGTTTTTTATGTAAGTATATTTTTTCCATTACGAAATTTCCGATTCCATCTGTTTTTTTCTTTGTTTGTTCGATGGTTGCAACAGGCTCAAATCCGATTTTGTGATATAAATTTAAAGCTGGAATATTTTCATTCCAAACTCTGATAAAAACATCAGTAAACCTTAATTTATCAACTGTTTTGAAAAACTCTGTCAATAATTCTTTCCCTATTCCAAAACCGCGAACCTTCTCAGCCACCATCATTTCAGCCACATAAAGGCATTTCTCAATATCATAATTTTCTGATATTTCGGAAGGAAGTGTTTTGTCAAGTATCAAAGGACAAATTAAAATAGCCCCGGTTATGTCTTCATTATTTTTTGAAAACAGAACATACCCATCTTTTAATATCAAATCAATATATACATCTAGCTCTTTCAAATCAATGTATTGCTGTGATTTGCCGATTGAAAACGCCTCGACGTACAACGCAATAATTTGATCTTTATATACGGCAGAATTAGTTTGTATAATTTCCATTATAAGTTTAAAAACAACATTGCTGCAAATTTAAACAATTAATGCTTATTCACCGAGTTTAGTTGAAAAAAACACCCACACACTTTGACAAAATGCATAGGTAATTTTTTAAACAATTTAATCTACAAATATCCGAAGCGGTTTCCATGTTTTAAAATACTCATGCAGATATGCTTCCTCTTTTTGTATTTTGCCTTTTTGTATTTTAATAGTTGTTTGCAAGTTTTGTTTCATTTGATTCACTTCTTTGGTAGTTGAATTTATCTGGTTTAACAACATTTCAGCCTGCTTAATCATTTCCCCACAATAGAGCAACATTTCCCGTGTTTTATTTTCGTCTAAATTTACATTAACAATATCTTTATATCTTGCATCTAAATAAGAATTATAAACCACAACTCCTTTGTTAAATGTATCTACTGCCAGATTGTATTTTTGAAGATTGATATTTTTCGTATTAAAATCCGCCCTTTCTCTTACTAATGAATTGGTGAGACCACACTTGGCAATACGATTATTCTCTCTAATCATTCTATCTAAAACACTTAAAGTTGGAAGCTTATTTATTGAATCATAATAATTGAAATTGGATTTAATGTTTAATTTCGGGTAATCATGTTGTACAAATTCATTGTTCGTTATCGGGTTTGAAGAAAATTGCCAGATTGGATCAAAAGGCATATGGGTTTTGATAAATTCTGTTGGTGCAATCATGAAAAACTGATCAATTTGATTATCATTAGCTGTTGGATTTTCAAGTACAGCAGCTGCCCAGGTTGCATCTATTTCGTAATACCTCGAATCAATAAGTACAGCATTCCATGCATGACTATAAGTATCTAATTCAGAGCCTTGATGTGTGTATCCTGAAATAACATAGGACTTAACTCCTACTGATTGACAACAAGCGTTAAACAATTCGGCAAAATGCTGGCAAACACCTTGACGAGTTCGTACTACTTCTTCCAACATGTTGTTTCTATCAAATTTATTGGGAGTTGTATTGATTAATTTACTGTTGTAGCTTATATTGTGAGAAATCCAATAGAAAATAGCCCTCGATTTATCGGTTGGCGATGTGAGATTACTAGTCAGATAGTGGCTAATCTCATCAATCGTTTTCAGGTTTTCGGGTACTGTTTTCGATTGCATATCAATTTTGCTGTAATCAACTCCAAATGCAAGACCAAAAGGCAATGTAAATATGTACAAAAGAATGATTCGTTTCATAAAATGAAGTTTATTATATCCGAACTTTAATTCTTTATTACAAATACAACGCCAAAACAAATAAAAAAGCGTGTTTTTTCTAAACTAATTAGAAGAACACGCTTTTAAAATTTTATTACCGTTTAATATTAGTTTTTAGTCCGGAAATTCCATCAAATAAGCTTTGATAAATGCATCGATATCACCGTCCATTACTCCATTTACGTTCGAAGTTTGGTAATTGGTGCGGTGATCTTTCACGCGACGGTCATCGAATACGTAGCTACGGATTTGTGAACCCCACTCAATTTTCTTTTTACCGGCCTCAACTACTGCTGTTGCTGCACGACGCTTTTCCAGTTCCAGTTCGTAAAGTTGCGATTTCAACAAGCGTATAGCATTGTCTTTATTTCCAAACTGTGAGCGGCTTTCGGTATTCTCAATTACGATTTCATCGGGCTGGTTTGTTACGGGATTCACAAACTTATAGTGAAGACGCACACCGGTTTCTACCTTGTTTACGTTCTGACCACCTGCACCCGAAGAACGGAAAGTGTCCCACGTCAACATTCCGGGATTCACTTCAATCTCAATGGTATCATCCACCAATGGAACTACATAAACTGAACAAAAAGATGTCATACGTTTACCTTGAGCATTGAAAGGTGACACACGAACAAGACGATGAACGCCGTTTTCACTTTTCAGGTAGCCATAAGCCATTTCACCTTCAATCTGCATGGTCACGGTTTTAATCCCGGCTTCTTCACCATCCAACAAGTTGGTGATTTCGCACTTGTAACCCTGACGTTCGCACCATCGTTGATACATTCGAAAAAGCATTGATGCCCAGTCCTGTGCTTCAGTTCCACCTGCTCCACCTACGATTTTGATTACTGCTCCCAGTTTATCTTCTTCGTGCGAAAGCATGTTTTTCATTTCGATGGTTTCAATCAAATCCAAGGCATGACGATATGCTTCGTCCACCTCTTCTTCGGTGGTAACTTCCTCGCGGTAAAAATCGTAAGTTAGTTGTAGTTCGTCAGCAGCCGATTTTACTTCATTGTAACCGGTTACCCAGTTTTTCAATTCTTTTACTTTGCGCATTTGCACTTCGGCAGCTTTTGCATCGTCCCAAAAACCCGGAACTTGTGTGCGCAACTCTTCTTCTTCTATTTGGATCAATTTCGTATCGACGTCAAAGATACCTCCTCAACGCGGACTCGCGTTCCAACACATTTTTCAGCTGGTCTATCGTTATCATTATTTATTGTTTATTTGGTAAGTTGTTTATTTGTTGAGTTGATTAGAAAAAGAAACTTGGCGTAAATACCATTATAAAACCTACAATAAATCCGGCAAGAGTCTGACCGGGAGTGTGCGCTTTAAGTTCGATGCGTGAAAGTGCAACTAAAGCAGAAATAGCAAAAATTAGAGCAAAAAGCCATAATGGATTAATGGCTGTTCTGTAGCAAACTCCAAAGATTGAACCGGTAAGACCTCCAATTCCGGCCATGTGAGCACTTATTTTCCATTTGAAATTAATGAACATAATGATAAAAACAGATAAAGCCGAACCCATGCCCATGGCTACTATAAACATTGGAAACTGAAGGGTGCGCCACATGAATAATGCCCAGAAAACATAGGCCATAAAAGAGAAAAGATAAGGCATTGTGCGTTCTTCCTTTTTCGAAATAAAAAGATCATGTACTTCTCCTTTCTTCATAAGCATATAAATAGGAATGGCAGGTAAAATACCTGTAAACAACAAGGTACCGATAACAGCTATCCAACGCCACGTTACAGGTAATTCTGTGAAAATATCCATATTCATCAGTAATGTCATGCCGTAAGTTGGCATTAGCAATGGTTGGAAAGCCAAGGAAATTATGTTATAAAAAGAGCCCCCTAAATCCCCTTTGGGAGACTTTAAATTATTATTTCCATTCATATTGATTGAACCCATCTGCTTAATTTTATTAGTGATAATTATTTTTGTAAAACATGTCTTTAAGTCTCCGCAAGCTGTCGGAGTGTTTAGGGGGCTTTTATATTTCTTTTCTCATTCTTGCCACCGGAATATTCAACTGTTCGCGGTATTTGGCCACAGTTCGGCGGGCGATTATGTAACCTTTTGTTTTCAACACATCTACCAATGCATCGTCGTTTAAAGGTTTTCGTTTATCTTCGTGCTCAATGCATTCCTGCAAAATCTTTTTTATCTCGCGGGTAGAAACTTCCTCACCCGAGTCGTTGGTCATTGATTCGGAGAAAAAGTATTTCACAGGAAAAATGCCAAATTCAGTTTGAATATATTTACTGTTGCTTACCCGCGAAATAGTTGAAATATCGTATCCTGTACGGTCAGCAATATCTTTCAATATCATTGGTTTCAGGTACGTATCGTCTCCTTCGATAAAAAACTCACGTTGAAAATTCACAATGGCAATCATAGTGGTGAGCAACGTTTGTTGCCGTTGCTTGATAGCATCAATAAACCAACGCGCCGAGTCTATCTTTTGTTTAACGAACATCACCGCATCTTTCATTTCCCTGCTTTGGTTCTGTTTGTTTCCGGCATAATCCTGAAACATTTCGTTGTAAGTGTTGTTCACCCGTAATTCAGGAATGTTGCTATTGTTAAGGAAAACGCTGAGCTGACCTTCGTCATTTTCGAGGATAAAATCGGGAACAATTGTTGTCATGGATTTTTCCAGAATATTGCCGCCCCAAGCATTTCCTGGTTTTGGATTGAGATGAATGATTTCGTTCATTACTTTTTTGAGCATGACTTCATCCATTTCCAACCCCCGTTGAATTTTATCGTAATGTTTTTTTGAGAATTCTTCGAAATATTCTTTTATTAGCCTAATGGCAAGTTCCACCGATGCACAACTTTCTTTACGTTCTAGCTGTAGTAACAGGCATTCCTGCAAATTAGTAGCACCAACTCCCGCCGGATCTAATTGACGAACAAGTTGTATGATACGGTACATTTCTTCGTCGGTAGTTTGCACGCCTGCCTGAAAAACAATATCGTCCACCATTGCTTCGGGAGTGCGACGCAGATAACCTTCGTCATCAATGTTGCCAATTACGTACTCAATCAGCAGTCGTTCATGTTCTCTCAGTTGCAATAAGCCTACCTGATCAATCAAAAACTCATGAAAAGTCATGCCTACCGAAAACGGAATATCCTCGTATTTATCGTCTTTCG
>Ga0302288_1000863_pt1 | contig 21790 bp, 20 predicted proteins | sample III_Fen_N1_1_FD_194549 | JGI IMG/M metagenome (GOLD analysis project Ga0302288, IMG submission 194549) | Peat permafrost microbial communities from Stordalen Mire near Abisko, Sweden - III_Fen_N1_1 | ecosystem: Environmental > Terrestrial > Soil > Wetlands > Permafrost | place: Sweden: Abisko...
TTTTTTTCATCTGAGCATCTTTGGGCGTCAAACGAATTAAATATGTTGTGGCGTTTTCAAAAGCAACAACATCAAATTTTCCATCGGAAATAAGTGTGCCACGAACCGAGCTAATTATCAGATTATTAATCTCTTGAAATGCTTTGTTTGAGTTGATGTCGTACTGACTCGTTTTCTTTTCATCTTTAATGATAAATTTGCCATTTGTCAAAAGAATTAAATATTTGAACGGTGTCATATATTCCCAACGAAGACGATTCTCTTTTTTGAACCAGAATTTACCTTTCGAAATAATGGTTTCGTCAAGATATTCCAAATGCTTTTCTTGAGTAAAATCGCAAGTAATGGTTGATGTTTGTACCGATGCATTATTAAGCTTCGTTTCCACATCTTTCATGTCTGTTACTGGTGTATACGATTTGTCTTGTCCGAAAGCTAAAATGCTTGAACCGACTAACAATGCTATTGTTATTATTCTTTTTATCATAATTTTTTATTTGTCCCGAAATGTAGATCGGTTTTTTATAAGTCTTTTTCGCTATTTCAACTCAACCCCTGTCCGCAAGGACAGGGGTTGAGTTAAATGTGTTTTTATTTCATCAATTCTTCAACCGTCACAACTTTCAAATGTCTTTCTTTTGTCAAGTCCAATAAACGTTTTACAATGTCCAAAATTTCATCGCTGGTATCGTGAACAAGAATTATTTCACCCGAACGAACTCGTTTTGCAATTCTATCAACTACATCTTTGCTTGGTGCATTTAAAGTATCGAGTGTTCTGATACTCCAACCAATAGTCTTTAATTTGAAGCTTTGCAATGCTTTTGCTATCAATGGATTTGTAATGCCAAAGGGTGGACGAAAATAGATACATTCTTTGCCCGTTATTTCTTCTATTGCTTGTTTTGCATCGCTTATTTCTTGGGTAATTTTTTTTGAATTCATTATGGAAAATGTATTCTTGTGCGAAAAGCTGTGATTCCCTATCAAATGACCTTCGGCTTGAATTCGTTCAACTATGGTTTTGTGTTTTGCTATTTTATTCCCAATAATAAAAAAACTTGCTTTTGCATTGTATTCTTTTAAAAGGTCTAATATCTTTTCGGTGTTTGTTGCATCGGGACCATCATCAAATGTTATTGCAATTTTATCTTTCGCATGTTTGTTTGAGTTGATTGTTGGTACAAACATTTGCGAATGAATTCTAGTAACTCCCCAGGTAACTATCAAACTATATACAATAGTTGCAAAGATAATTGAACCAACTAAATGTGAATATCCATACATAACAGAGCCTCCAACCATGAACCAAAGTGCAAGGATGAACAATACCGTTATGTTACGAAATTTTAGCATTGCGATACAAGAATAAATACGTGGTCGGCTTGATTAAAACTATTGTAAAGTAAGATGTTTTTAATTGTACTTTTTTTAATACCGTTACTGTTCAAGTTTTCAGGAATTGTTTGTGTTTTCATGATTTCGGCAGCCGTCCAAAATCCAAATGCTGAAGCTGTGTCGAATTCACCAACTAAATGTTTGTATTGTACAAAAGCACTTTCGGGGAAAATGTTTTTAATCTCAAGATGTGGTTTATCATTGTATGCATCGCCATTTATGCCTGAAACAACTACATCAATATCCGAAATGCTTAGATTATTCTTTTTCAAGAATCGTTCAATTTCGTTTGAAATATCTTCACCTTTTTTTGTTTGATGAATAATATTGATATCAATTATTTGCGATGAGCTTTTGTCCGATTTTTCATTCGATAGTACAAAGAAAGCAGAACCTTCGCCAGGAATAAATCCTTTTGTAGCATTGGTATCGTCGGCATTTCTTGCACAGCCAGCTTCTTGAATTAATCGGTAGCTGTCGTCGGTAACTTCATCAATTCCACCAACTAAAATATTTTTTGCTTCATTGCCTTTTAACATTAAAAAAGCATCGAGCAAAGCCGACTCAAACGAAATTGTTTTTTGAGTATAGGTAAGATTATAATTACGACATCCAAGCATCAAAGCTATTTGTCCCGATACGGTGTTGTGTGTCGATTGAATAAATGCCGTTGGGTTTAGCAATTGCTCGTTATTGTCGATAAGTTGAGCAAGAAATTTAACCGTATCTTCAACACAGCCTAAGCCAGTTCCAACGATTATTGCATCGGGTTGTTCAAGTTCAGCTTTTTGTAACGATACCTTTGCACAACATGTTCCCATCCGCACAATTTTGCTCATTCGTCGCAATGCTTTAGGATCGAGATATTCGTTGTATTTTGGAGTTACACAACTAAAATATGCATTGCTTCGTTCCACTGTTTCTGTTAAAAAACCTTCGCAATTGAATGTGTTTTGCGGTGTTATTGCTTCAAACGATTGTATATATATTGCCATAGCAGGTTTTATTTAATTCTTTTTTATTTAAAAAATACTTCGACAAGCTTAGTATGACGAAAGTCTCGCCAGGGGTCACCCTGAGCCTGTCGAAGGGTTTTTCTTTGTTATTTCCTTTAAACATTTCTTATATAAATGTTTAAACTCAGTATGTGTTTCTAATATGTTTTTATAATTGCCCTTCAACAAGCTCAGGGTGACCAAAGTCAAGCCCTTTGTCATGCTGAGTTTGTAGAAGCATTTTTATCTCATTATTAAAATCATATTCTAAAAACGGTCACTCTAATTATTTCGAAAAAATAAGTGTTGAATTATTCCCTCCAAAACCAAATGAATTCGATAAAACATTTTTAATATCGGCACCAGTTATCAGTTCTGTTTGTGGCGACATTTGTAATTCGGGAATTTCATCTTTAAAATTGAGGTTAGGGTAAACCAATCCTTTTGCTATCGACAAACATGAAAAAACGGCTTCAACTCCTGCAGCTGCAGCAAGTGTGTGACCAGTGTACGATTTTGTAGAGCTGAAATAAGGAATAGCATCGCCAAAAACTCTTTTTATAGCTACGCCTTCGGACATATCGTTATTCGATGTGCCTGTTCCGTGAGCGTTGATATAATCTATTTCTGAAAGTTGTAATCCACTCATTGCAAGAGCTTGCGACATTGCAGTAAATGCTCCTTCACCCTCGGGCGATGACGCCGTTTGATGATAGGCATCGTTTGCATTAGCATAGCCAGTTAAGCGGCAAATGTGTCTTTTATTTGAAGCCTTTAGTGTTTTGTTCGACTCAATAACAATATATCCTGCACCTTCGCCAATGTTTAGTCCGCGACGATTACAGTCAAAAGGTTTGCAGAAATCTGTATCAAGAATCATTAATGTGTTAAAGCCATTTAAGGTGAAACGCGAAAGTGCATCTACACCACCTACAACGGCACGGTCAACAATTCCATTTTGGATCAATCGTGCTCCATGCATCACCGCATTTGCAGCCGATGAACAAGCTGTGCTGATAGTAGTGCGGTAATCGTTTAGGCTTAGATAGTCGGCTATTTTATCGGTTGAGTCGCCACAAGAATGTGTTTGAACAAAACCGCTATTGTTATTTTTGTCGTTGTAATGATGTTCCGTTTTATCCATTCCACCAACTGTAGTTGCCGAAATAAATGCAGTGCGAAAACCATCGTTTAGGTCTATACCCGAATTATCTAAAGCTTCTTTCGCAGCCATCATTCCCAATAAGGCTGTGCGAGTATAGTTTGTATATTCCGATTGAGGAATCTGTAATTTAGACATCAAAGCCTCGTTGCTGAGTTTTACCTCGCCAACCTTAAACGTTCCTTTGTGAAAAGTATCGAGAATTTGAATATCGGCGATACCCGTTTGTTTTGCTAGCAACGAACTCAAGCACTCATCAACATTTGTTCCGATAGATGCTACAATGCCAATGCCCGTTACATAAATTGTATTCTCCATATTGTGAAATTAGTCTCTTTACGTTTTTGTATTTCTATATTATTGATAATGTTTAACAACCATCATCTACACCATTTTAACTGTACTATTAAAAATAAACATCGAAAAATGTTGGGCGAAATTACGAATAAAAAACTTATTTGTCAAAAGCCTTTAATCTGTTCATAAACTGAATTTGAATTACATATGATTTTATTTTTTATAAAAAATAATTAATATTTAAACTACTCTTAAAATGCACTAAAACACGCACATAAAAGACTAAAAAAAGACAATATAAGACGAATATAAACAACAAAAGACGGAAAAAGCGTAGATTAATTTGATTTTTAATTAAATGTTTTATATGTTTGCGAGGTGTTTGTAACAATATGAAATCAAAAACAAGCGCATATTAATTTATTATTAACTAAAAAAAAGTATTATGTTAAAAAACAAATTTTACCTCGGGTTATTAAGTGTTTCACTTTTTTTCTCGTGTACTAACGAACAAACAGAGATTGCTTCTTTGAAAAAACAAGAAAAAGAAAAAGCTCACATTTGTACGGAAATGGAATTACCTGCAAGTAAATTGAAAGCAGCGTCCTTAACAAGTAAAAGATGGGCACCAGGAACAGTTATTAGAGTTAAGTTCTTAAATGGAACTACATTCTTGCAAACTAAAGTTATTCAATTTGCGAGTCAATGGCTACCATATGCAAATGTTGAGTTTCAATTTGTTGCATCTACTGCAAATGCTGATATCAAAATTAATTTCGATAATAGTGGAAGTTCATGGTCTTATATTGGTGTTGATTGTCAGTCTATAGCTCAGAATGCAGCCTCAATGAATTATGGCTGGTTTACCAGTTCAACTTCTGATGTTGAATTTAGTAGAACTGTAATTCATGAATTTGGACATGCTTTAAGTTTAATCCATGAGCATCAAAGTCCTGCAGCAAACATTCCATGGAACAAAACTGCTGTTTATGCTTATTATGCTGGTGCTCCTAATTATTGGAATGCAGCTACGGTTGATGTTAATATCTTTGCTAAATATAGTGCTACACAAACTAATTTTACAAGTTTTGATGCTCAATCAATTATGTTGTATTCAATTTCAGCATCATTAACAACAAATGGTTATAGTGTTGGTTCAAACACAACTCTTTCTGCTACCGATAAAAGTTTTATAACTCAAATATATCCTTTCGGTAACCTAAAACGTTTTTATCGTTATTATATTTATAATCACCATTTCTATACTTCAAATTTTAATGAATTAGGATATACCGGTTTCGAAAGTATTTTAGGTAAAATTTACAATACTCAAGTTTCTGGAACAAGTCCAATCTATCGTTATTATAATACAAAAAATGGTGATAGATTATCAACACTTAATTATAATGAATTAAAAGGTGGCGGTAATGGCTGGTCATACGAAGGTGTGTCGGGATATGCATTTGCTTCAAACGTAGCTGGTACAATTCCTGTTTACAGATATTATGGTAGTTATGGCGATCATTTCTATACCACAAATTATAATGAGTTAGGTGGAGGTCGTTCTGGTTATACTTACGAAGGGGTAGCTTTCTATATTCTTCCATAAGCATTCATAAGTTTCTTTACTTAAGGGTTGTTTCAAATCGAATGAAACAACCCTTTTTTGTTTTAAACTAATCATTATTAATGGAAAATATCAACGTTTATTAGTACTCTTTAAATTGTTATTTGGGCTTCATTATAGTTTTTAATGGATAAGCAATTTTTGTTCAATAATTTATTAGACAATAAATTGGATTATTAAATACAAATGATTAAAAAATGAATGCCATTTATAATCTAGGGTATAGATTATAACAATTGTCACTAAAGTGGAGATTAAAAATTAAAACAGAGAAACTATGAAAAAATCTACTCTTTTACTGTGGTTCCTATTAGGAATATGTACTATTGGAAAATCAGATCCAATGCCTGCAACTGGCTCAGTTTGGGGCTATGCTTGTTTTGGTTGTCTAACGCCTGAATATAAATCTTCTTATGGCTATTCGTATCGTTACGATTATAAAGACACCATATTGTCAAATGGCAAAACTTATACGAAATGGATTTCATTAAACAAAAAAGACGGAGATCATTTTACGAGAAAAGAATCAAATAAACTATTTGTTTATGAGGGCGGTAAAGAAATCTTGTTATATGATTTTAATTTAACGGTAAAAGACACGTTCAAATGTCAGTTTTATATGGGCTCAAAAGATACTTCTTTAATAATGGTTGTAAAATCCGATAGCCTTATCACAATGAAAAATGGACAAAAACGGAAACAATTAATTCTCGAAGATACATTATCAAACCATTTACATCTCCATATGAAATGGGTGGAAGGAATTGGTGAAATGAATTTTGGTTTCTTTTATAATCAATCACTTTTTATAATTTCTGATCCAGCTAGTGTCTTTTTATGCTTTTGTGATAATACTGGAACTCTCTATCAAACAATACCCGATATTTCTTGCGAGAATGTCGATTCAATTGGCGTTGCTGCACCAATTACCGAACGTGAAGACATTAAATGTTTTGTGGCAAACAAAGAACTAAACGTTGTTTCGAATTCCGATTTTACCCTTTCATTGTTTGATATTACAGGTCGACTTTTGTTGACGACAAAAGAAACAAAGGTATCGCTGGCGGGATTTTTAGCGGGTGTTTATTATGTCTCTATCAAATTACAATCGGGAGAAATTATTACGAAACAAATTGTGCTGGAATAAGAAAAATGATATATTTGTGTACTAACAACTATAGCTATGAAAAAAATAATTACATTAACAGTTTGTCTTTACGTATTAATTACGATAGGGAAATCAAATCCAGTAGAAATGCCAAGTTATTATCTTCAAGAATTTTATTTGAAAAATGATAGTATTTGGTCAATTGATATTTTTAATGGGGGTTATGATTTTTTATTGATTGATTCTATTGAAATAAGGTCATCGCTAGGGAAAACAGAATATAAAATACGAGAACTTAAAAAAGATTACTTAACGGATTATGCAAAAAAATCAGGAGGTGTAATTCCAATTACGAACGATAGTTGTACTGTTCCGTTAAAATTTAATCAAAAAGGGGACTATATTGTTATTGAAGCTTTTGGTGTAAATAATTGTTATGCATATGATAGTATTATATTTGGAAAAAATATTGATACTCAATTTCCAATTCTCGATAGTAATCATTCGATTAAGTATATCTATTATTGTAAGGGTTTTGGAAGAATATTACAATTGAGCGATAGTATAAAAATTGGGATAAATGATAAAGTTGGAATTAATAAATATACTTTTAACGGTATATTATATTCAAAAAATAATGAGATTTTAAAAAATAAAACTTTCATGTTTTATGATTTTTATAATTATTATGATATTTTTGGTCCAACATCAAATGTGTCTCGTGTTAACTATCAAACAAATGAGAATGGTGAGTTTTCTATAAGCATTTTAAAATCAGATAGTGGTAAAACTGAGACTAGCCTAATTCTCGAGAATAAAGGTATCCCAATTAATCTCTTTACTTATGGTAAAGATAATGACATTCATTTATTAGAAGATTACGTTTCTGCTCCTGAATTAACAAATAGTTTTTCATTATATCCTAATCCAGCAAATTCGCAAGCAACTTTAAAATATGATTTAGCAACAGTTGATAAGGCAAATGTTGAGGTTTTAGATATTACAGGTAAAGTTATTGAACGTTTCCCTTTGCAATCTTCAACAGGAATACTACAATTACAACTAGGTTCAAAATATAGTGCGGGAATGTATGTTGTTCAAGTAAAATCGGGCAATACATTGTTGTATTCGCAAGACTTGATTGTAAATAAATGAGAAAAATAATCTTTATTCTATTGTTTAGCTTTGCTTGTACCGTTAATGCACAACAATTACAATTTCCTCGCGAAGCTATAAATTTCATCATCGACAGTGTTCACTTCACTGTCGATGGTTATTATTATTTCAAAAATCCAACAAATCAAGTTTTAAATGTTCCAATATCGTATCCATTTCCTAATGGAAGTTCGGTTGTCGATTCAGCTTGGTTGTTTAACTGTACTAAACTAAAAGCACAAACATTCACAACAGGAAAAACGGATATGAGCTTTGGCGTTTCTGTCCTACCAAACGATTCTGCTATTTATCGCATTGGTTATCGTGAACGTCACGATGGTAAAGTGGCTCACTATATTTTAACAACAACTAAGTTTTGGAATAATCCTCTTTCCGATGCATCGTATTCATTATTTGTTCCATCGTACTTGCATGTTCTTTCATTCACCTATCAACCCGATAAAAGTTTAAAACAAAAGAATGGAACGCTGTATTTGTTTCACAAAAAACAGTTTATGCCTAAAGAAGATTTTATTGTACAGTTTGAAAGACTGTGATTTTATCTTGCTAATTCTCTAAAAATCTCATTAATCGACGATTTTATTACTTTAGCATCGGTAGGTTTACTACTTCCGTTAAAGTAATAATTGTAATGTTTTACACAACCTACTTTTTTGTCGATTACAGCAAAATAAACTTTGTAATAGGGATTTCGTGGGACTGTCATCATCCAAAAAGTACTGCCAGTGAGTAAAGCAAATGTTACAGATATTCCAGTAGATAAAAGTGCCATTGCTAATTCTTCACCATCCGATTTGTTTTGATATCCCGAATAACATACAATTCCAAAATATCGACCAGGAGTGTTTTTTATAAGATCTCGAATCTTATCACTTATTTTATTCGATTTAAAAACTTCGTCATTCATATGATCTATTCTGTACAATAAGTCGACAAAGTAAAGTTTATTCGAGTCTGTTGATATGGCTGAATCAATTAAGGGAATTACTTTGAATTTTGGATATGCTTTTACTTGAGCATAAAATTGTCGTTGAAATAAGCTTGTTAAAGCTTCGCTTGCTTCAATTTTATTGCCCGATTGAACTCCAATATAACCAATAGGATTTAGTAAATATAAGGTGTCAACTTTGCTGTAGGCAAATGAGTAATGATCTTTTTGACTAAAAACTGTTTTAGTGGAGAAAATTAGAAGAATAGTAATTGACAAGAGTTTTGAAATACGAAAGCAATTGTATAATTGTTTTGTTAAAAATCTCATTAGTTATAACTATTTCTTTGCCAAGAACAATTGAGCCTCATATTGCTCGTTGGTATCGATTTCAACCCAACCGTAAATACACATTTCAGCTCTGTTATTGCTTAATAAACTTTGTACAGTATTGGCAATAAAGTCATAATCGAACGATGGTTGTACAAAGAAAAATCCTTCGCCTCGGAATTGGTGACGAATGCAAATTTCTCCAATTACAATATTGGGTAAAGTATAAACAAAAACCGATGGACTTGGAATAGTATCTATGGTTTCTTGATATTCGTTATCGGTATGTAACGATGATGAAGTGTTTGCAATAATCACCGAAATATTTTCGGGAGCTATTGATGAATAGTCTTCATCTTTAAGTAATAGTTCCGTAGCAAGGAAACCGAGCTTACAAAGACTCGACATCTTGTAAAACTTACTATATTCAGTACTCAAATGCTTATATAAGGATTTAGCAAATGGAGCAAAATGCTCTTCAGTCGATTCAAAAACGATGTTGTTATTTACTGTTACAACATTATTTTTTATTGAAACACTTTTTGTGGCTTGTAGATCAGACATGTTTAACGAATAATGCAGCAGCATTGCATCCTCCAAAACCAGATGCCAGCTTTAACAAGGTTTTTAATTCTCTTTTTTCTGTTTTATCGGAAATGGTGATGGGTTCGGCCACACCAAAATCGGAAAATCCCAAGGTCTTAATCAAGGTATTTTGTTTCAATGCTTCGATTGAAATAATCGATTCTATAACTCCAGCAGCACCTAAAGTGTGTCCAAAGTAGCCTTTTAAGCTATTCACTGGAACGTTTTCTAATCCAGAACGCATTATGGCTTTCGATTCCATATCGTCGTTATAGGGCGTTGCTGTACCGTGTGCCGAAATACAATCGATAGTTATATTGTGATTTTTAAGGGTATTGTTAATTGATAAGAATAAACCTTCGCCAGTTCGCGATGGACCTGATATGTGGTTTGCATCGTTATGTGTTGCACCATCAACGAGTTCAATTTTTTGATCTGTAATGATATCTTCGTTTTTGCTTAGAATAACTGTTGCAACACCTTCTCCAATATTTAATCCGCTACGGTTGATGTCGAATGGTCGGCATAGGGTAGGGCTTAACGATAAAAACGATTGAAATCCTGATACCACAAATTTCGAAAGTACATCGGCTCCTGTAATTATGGCATTGTCGTAAGAGCCTTCGTCAATCAAACGTTTTCCAAGGATTAATGCATTTACACCCGAAATACATGCATTTGATATAATAATAGGTTTATTGCATGCCTTGAAATAGTCTGCAATTACTTCTGCAGCTTTCCAAAGTGTCGCTCTATCTTTATCAAAATGATTTTCTTTTGTTTTATCCAAAAGGTCAATATTCCCTTTTGTTGTTGAAAGAATGAATATTGTTCTTTTATCTGTAATGTCAATTTTCGATTCGGCAAGTGTTTTTTGAAGTGAAAGAATACAAAGTTTTTCAAAACGGGTATATAATTCTGGGGAATCAATCGACACAAGCTCTTTATTTAATTGAATGTCATCAATTCTTGATAGAGGAAGTGGCGTTTTTGAAATTGAAGAATCGTCGTAAATCAATACACCCGATTTTTCAGCCAATACATTTTCAATATTCTCTTTCGTTGTAAATCCTAAAGAAGATATTATGTTTGATGATTCAATAAATACTTTTGCCATTGTTTTTATTCGGGTTTAAAGAAGATTCCAACGTTTTTTCCAGTCAATATAAAATGCTGGATTTGTTAGTTGTAGTTCTCCATTATTGTCGATAAATGCTTGGGTACTTTGTGCTGTGAGTACAACTAAATTGTCGGAATTCCTAAATATCTTGTAATTGAATATGATTTTTGCGGCATCGGTGCTTACAAATTCGGTGACAATTTTAATGGTTTCGCCATAGCTTGTCATTCTTTTGTAGTTGAGGTCCAGCTTTACGATGGGAGTCATCAAACCGTGATTGAAAACATCATAATAACCAAGTCCATACTCACGACCAAAAGCCTCGCGTCCATCTTCCAGAAATTTAACATAATTTCCGTGCCAAACGACTTTCATCGAATCAACTTCACTAAAACGTACAATCGATTCGGTTGTATTAACAAGTGTTTTTTTTGTTGCTTTATCTTTCATTCAGTTTTTACTTCCCTTTTAACCAAGAATTATAGTATTTTGAAGATTGCTTCATAACACGATAAATTCCACCAGCCCAATAATTCTTAAATCCTCGTCCACCAGCATCGCCAATTAACGATTTTGAAATAAGAATTTCTTTTGTTTTTATATCGAAAAAGGTAACATTAATTTTTACCTCTCCATAAATCTGATCTAAACATTCAACAATAAAAATAAGGCCAACTTCTGCATTTGCATTTGTTGTATAATCTTTTATTATCGATTTAATGCTGTCATTCGGAATTGAATATTCGTCAATACCAATTGCTCTTTTAACATCAGTGTATTTGTTCTTTTCTATCGATTGCGAAATATTGTCGATAAATCTTGATTTGTCAAACGAATATGCTAAATCGTATTTTTCTTTTTCTTTAAGGAATAACATATTCCATTCCTCAAAAAAGACTTCGCGAATTTTTAATGGATTTCTAAAGTATCTATCCGATCCTCTAAATTTTACTTTAGTAAAGTCTAATCCAAACCATACAACTTCTTTCGCATCTTTTACCTTTTGAGTATTTTGGCAATACGAACTTAACGAAAGAATACAAAAAAGAGCTACAATAATTTTTTTCATAATGGTAGTTTTAAGGTTTATTCTTCAATAAAGATTCTCATTTCACATTCAGCAATGACTTCTTCGCCAACTTTTACTGTACCATTTATGATGGTTATATTCATCACCACATTTTGTACCGTAACCGTTGTGTTTAGTGTTGTATTAACTTTGGGTAATGTATATATCTTTAATCCCTTAATTGCACCAATAAATCCAAGCTTAACTGCTTGATTTTTTACTTTGGTAGCATAACCCGTCATTGCTGCAGCTGTTTGTGCAATGTTTTCGATAATGCCGGGCTCTTGCAAATAACCATCTTTACTAAATATATTAGTTTGTTTCACTTCCAAAGAAGATACCGCAAACTCATCTGCAACATCCAATAGCTTGTCAACCATAACTATTGGAGAGCGTTGCGGAATAAGGTCTAATATATTTTCGTAACTATTCATTTATTTTATTTTACATTTAAACAATGTGTGGCTAACACCAATGTTTTCAAACGATTCGTCAACAACTAATCCTGCTTTTTCTATTAATTTAAGCATATCTGTTGAATGATACATTTGGCTACAACCGTTTGCAATATTTGTGAAATATAATGATGTTGCATGTAAGCTATAAGTCGATGCTTCGAAGCGTTGTAAATCCCAATATGTTTCAAGAATAAATAAAGATGCATCTTTATCCATTGCATTTTTAGCACGAATAAGTAATTGAAGTACATCTTCTTGCGAGAAACAATCTAAGAATTGACTCATCCAAATTACATTATGCTCTTTGGGGAATGGATTGCTGTGATCAAGTAAATTAAGTGGAGTTCCCGAAATTCTATCTTCGAAACCTCTTTCTTTAATATTTGCATTAGCTTTTGCTAATTGACCAGGTAAGTCAAGAATTGTAACGGTAACATCTTTGTTGTACTCAGCACATTTAATCGCAAATTTTCCAGTATTTCCACCAACATCCATTACTTTCTTTGGATTGTTTTTAAATACTATTGGAAGAATTTCGGGGAATGCATAATCACTATAAAAATGGTCGAATCCAAACCAGCTTTTTTGAACATCAGCAGGTAATTGCGATAAGCCTTCATAAACAGTATCCCATTCGCCAAAAACTTTCAAGCCTGTTGGTTTTCCTGTTTTTATCGATTCAGTTAAACTGAATATTCCAAGATAGTTTACATCTTGCGTAAAGTCCATGTTTACTTTGGTTAATTCATCACTTTGAATGTACCAACCAGTTTTTGTTATATGATAAATATCGTCTTCAACTCTAACAAGTTCTAAACTTAAACCAGCTTCTAACAATACTTTTACACCATACAATGGCACATTTGTTTGTTTCGAAACTTCTTCAATTGTAAGACCTTTTCTGTTTTTCTTAATTACTTCAAGAATACCTAAATCGCGTAACGACTTTGCAGCCTGAAACATGATTGGAGCAAAAGCAATTTTTTGTGCGTCGTATTTTGCTTCTAACGCTGATTTTTTGTCTGAACCGTAAGTTATCATAGTACTTTTTTTATAGCCTATAGTGCTTCATTAATAATTGCGTAATCAATTGTAAGACTTTAATTAAACGTATTAAAACGCTACATTAAAAATCTAAGGTGTATTAATAACAAAGCTTTAAACACAAATAAATGCGTTTAAAGTTTTGTCAATTCCATTGTTTAAAGCAATGGAAATATATCTGTTTGGTTTATTTTGTAACGTGTTCTTCGATATAGTTACATAAGTCGCTTACTGTTCTTACGTTTACCATATCTTCTCTTTTCACTTTAAAGCCAAAATCTTTTTCAATAATAACAACAATGTCAACAAAATCTAAGCTTTCGATTCCTAAGTCATTGATTAAATGAGCTTCTGGTGTTATGCTGTTTTTGTCGATTTCAAATTCTTCAACTAAAAATTCATTTACTTTTGCAAAAATGTCTTCTTTTACCATAGCGTTTGTTATTAATTTTTAAACTTTGATATTATTAAGGTTGAATTTGTTCCTCCAAATCCGAATGAATTCGATAAGAAAGTATCAATTTTATGTTCTGTTGTTTCTCCAATTATATTGAGGCATTGAGCAGGTTCATCAACATTAAATAAATTAATGTTTGGTGCAATAAATGAATTTTGCATCATCAATATTGAATAGATAACCTCGCTTGTTCCACCCATCCACATTTCGTGACCAGTCATCGATTTTGTAGAACTAATTGGAACATTTGTTCCTCCAAAAACCGAGTCTAATGCTTTTGCTTCGTTCATATCTCCTACAGGAGTTGATGTAGCATGAGCATTGATGTAGTCAATATCTTTTGGAGTTAAGTTTGCATTTTTCAAGCAACGTAGTAATGATTTTGTTGGTCCTTCAACATTAGGAATTGAAATATGATCGCCATTCGACGAAAATCCATATCCTTTAATTTCACCTAAAATGGTTGCTCCACGACGAATAGCCGATTCAAGACTTTCAACAATTACAGTTGCTCCACCACCACTTGGTACAAGACCATCGCGATCTCTGTCAAATGGGCGAGAAGCACGTGTTGGATCATCTTGGCGCATCGAAAATGCACTTAATCCATCGAAACTACCCATGCTTTCCATGTTAATTTCTTGACCACCACCACAAATAATTATATCTTGTTGACCTGTTGCAATTAGCATGTGTGCCATTCCAATAGCATGCGAGCTACTTGCACAAGCACCACTAATTGTAAAGTTGATTCCTTTAAGTTTTAATATTACCGATAAATTCATTGTAATGGTTGAATTCATCGATTGAAATATTGAACCAGAACCAATTAAGGTTGTGTCTTTTCTTTCGCGAACAATGTCAATAGCTTCAATTACTGGAATTGCTGAACTATCGTTACCATAAAGTATTCCTACTTCATTTTCGTTTAAGAAATCTTGGTCAATTTTTGCGTTTTGTAATGCTTCCATTGTTGCAACATAAGCATATTCGCCTTGTTCTGGAAGTCCAATTCTCATTCTTCGAGGAAGAACATCTTTCAAAATAGGTCTGTCTAATATTCCTGTTAAACAAGAACGGAATCCAAAATCTTTACGTTTTGCATCAATTCCAATTCCCGACTTACCTTGATATAATGAGTTTTTTACTTCCTCTATGTTTTTTCCAATTGTGGAATAAATACCCATTCCCGTAATTACAACTCTTCTCATTTATCTCTAAATAAATTTATGTTCAAATATATTTTTTGTAAATAGAAACCTAACTATACATACCTCCATTAATCGAAATAACTTCGCCTGTAATGTATGCTGCTTTGTCGGAAGCTAAAAATGCTACCATTTCTGCAACTTCTTCTGGCTCACCAAATCGGTTCAAAGGTACTAATCTTTTTAATTCATTTTCATCTAAACTACTAGTCATGTCGGTTTTAATGAATCCTGGTGATACAGCATTTACTGTAATTTTCTTTTTTCCAACCTCAAATGCTAGCGATTTGGTAGCTGCAATAACAGCTCCTTTAGCCGCAGCATAATTTACTTGACCAGCTTGTCCTTTTTGTCCCGATAACGAAACGATGTTTATTATTCTTCCTTTTTTCTTAACAATCATGTTTTGAAGCAATTTTCTTGTTACAAAAAAGAAACTATCTTGATTTGTCGAAATAACATTTCTCCAGTCGTCATCCGACATGAAAATCATTAAGTTATCTCTTGTTATTCCTGCATTGTTAACTAAACATTCGATGTATTTGTCAGGATTATTTTCGCCCCAAGTACCCAAAACCGATTCAATTTCTGCTGGGTTTGATACATCAAAAGGCATTAATTCAGCATATCCGCCGTTCGATTTTATTGCAGCAAGTGTTGCCTCTGCTTCTTCTTTATTCGATTTATAGTTTATCAAAACGTAATAGCCATCTTTTGCAAGTTTTATTGCTATCGCTTTGCCTATTCCTCTTGATCCTCCAGTTACTAATGCGTATTTCATATCTTCAATTATTTTGGAAGTTCAATTTTTGTTTCAAATAAGTAAGCACCCATTTTTGCTATATCGCCATATTTTGGACTATCTTCAATAAATACTGGAACTACTTTGCGTAAGTTTTGATATATTTCTGATGTAAATGATGATAATTTATCAGCAACATCTAAACAATCGATAGCTTGAATTAAGGCAATCATTTCAATAGCTTGAATTTGATATGCATTGTCAATAACTCTTTTAGTTAGTAACGCTGAGTTTGTACCCATGCTTACTATATCTTGATTGTCGTTATTTGTTGTGATGCTATGAACATACATCGGATTCGATAATGTTTGATTTTCGGCTGCTGTTGATGTTGCAGTAAACTGAACACCTTGCATTCCAAGATTTAAACCTAATGTACCCATATTGATAAATGGAGGTAAAATCTCGTTGATTTTTGCATTACACAAAAATGCCATATGTCTTTCCGATAACATCGAAAGTTTTGTGATGGCAAGTTTTAATTTGTCCATTTCAAACGAAACATAATCGCCATGGAAATTACCGCCATGATATACATTCTCTGTTTCAAGATCGATAATTGGATTATCGCTTACTGAATTCATTTCGTTTACAACAACTGTTTCAGCACTTTCTATCGCATCGTAAATTGGTCCTACAATTTGAGGAATACAACGTAACGAATAGTACTCTTGAACTTTGCGTTTGAAAATTACTTGTTCTTCGGTTTTGTTGTAGAAATGATCTTCTCTACGTGTTATTAATTTGCTGTCGGCAAGTATTTTTGTTAGCATTTCGGCAACATAATTTTGACCATTATGTTTCTTAACGCTATTTAATTCTTTTGAATAATGATCGTCGAACGATTCAACAATTTCATTAATCATTGCTGCAGCAGCAAGCGACCAATTAAGTAATTGTTTCGATTTAAGAACGTTAACAACACCAATTCCGGTCATTGCCGATGTTCCGTTTATTAACGATAAACCTTCGCGAAGTACTATTGAAATAGGTTCTAAACCTTGAGCTTTTAATACATCTTTGGTTGGTTGAAGAGTTCCGTTATAGGTAACTTCACCTTCGCCAATTAATGTTAATGCTAAGTGCGAAAGTTGAACTAAGTCGCCACTAGCTCCAACTCCTCCATGTTCTGGAATCATTGGATAAATATCTTTATTAATATATTCAGTTAAAAGCTTAATGCAAGAAGGATGAATTCCCGAGAATCCTTGCATTATTGCACGAAGTCGAACTAACATTATAGCTTTGATGTATAAATCAGGGATTTTTTCACCTGCACCAGCCGAATGACTTCTTATTAAATTGTACTGTAATGCTACTTGATTTTCGTCCTCAATTTTATATTGAGCCATTGGTCCAAAACCAGTATTAATACCGTAAATGATTTTGTCTTTTGCGAAATTACAAAGGAAATCAAAACTGCGTTGAACTAAGTTTAAGCTTTCTGTATCTACTGCAAAAGGTGTTTTCTTTATTACAATCGATTCGGCATCAGCTAAAGTTAATTCTTTCTTGTGATTAATATTTAACATTATATAATAATTTGAAAATCATTGTTCTAATTGTAGTGTCCTGTAGTATATACAATTAAAATTTATATGTAATTTATTCAAGTTCTATTCTAAAACTTAAATTAGCCGACAAAAATACATGAAATATTTATAAACTAAAGTGTACAGCTTAATTTTTTGTTAATATTTTATTTTACCTATAGCTTTTAGCATTTAAACTTATAGGTAGATAGTATATTTATCTCCTCTAAAGGTTTGTCTGTAAGTGTAGTTATTTTGCTAATGAATTAAAATTACGTTCATTTCACATTTTTTGCAATCAAAATCGAGACGATACTTATGATGTTTATCTTCTAGTAATAATGGCAATTTTAAATCAGTATCTTTTTTGTGATTTTTGTCGATAAGACACATACCTAATTCATGCCTTAAACAATATTTTGTTGTCATTACTGTTTTTCCTTCAAATTCGGTTTGCAGTTCAAAGCCATTTTCAAACGTTTTTACACCATGGTGTTTGTAAAATGCTTCAGCTTTTGTGTTAATAATGTTTGCTGTGAAATCGAGTACAGAATTAGGGAATTTTACAGCATTTGGAACGATAATACTTTCATTCCGTTTGTATTGAAGAATTCTATTTTGTTCAAGTAGTTCAATTGTTCTCCGTCGTAAGTCATTAATTATAGCTGTTCTAATAAATAATGGAGTTTCGAATGAGATACTACAATCGTGTACTTCGAAAATGCTATTTCCAGTCTTTTTTAATTGAGTAATAATTGAATTTTGGCTCGCTTCAACATTTTGTGCTTGTTCTTTTTCTAATGTTTCTTCAATTGATGCTTGAATATTGTCTTCATCAGTTGCTGTGAGTTTTATTCCATTTGCCGTTTCTTCAATACTAAACGAAACTTCAATTTTTCGTGGATTGATACTGGCTTCAAGTTGTTTATCGAAAACAACATCGCTATTTCGGTATAAGGTAGTTCCTATGGTTAGTTGTGTAGGAATATTTTGTGGGAATATTTTATTGTTCGATGCTGTGTTTACTTTTATTCCCATCAACTCGCCCGATTGAGTGAAAAAGCAAAGCCCATCGTTATTCGCGATAGCTACGTTTCCTTTAAATTCAATGAAGTTTTCATCAATTTTTGATACCGTTCCAATTTTTTTACCGATTGCTTTGGGTGTATCGAACGATGCCATTGGATTTCGTTTCCCATATATAAAATATGGTGTGAAATCACGCGAAAAGGTAACTTCAGGATCGGGTTTGAAACTAAATGTACATTTTCCCGAAGACGCTTTTGAAACTTGTCCTTGCTCAAGAATATTGTCAATGATTTTACGGTAATGAGCTGTTGTATTTTTTACATATGAAATATCTTTTAGGCGACCTTCTATTTTAAACGAACTTACACCAGCCTCAATCATTTCATTGATGCTATGCGAAAGGTTTAGGTCTTTTAATGATAGTAAATGTTTGTTTCTTACAAGATATTTATTGTTACTATCTTTTAGTGAAAATGCTGTTCTGCATACTTGTGCACATTCACCACGATTTCCACTTCGTCCCGATGTTGCATGGCTAACGTAACATTGTCCGCTGTAACTTACGCAAATAGCTCCATGAACAAAGCTTTCAAGTTCGATGTTGGTTTGCGATTTTATCGTTTTTATTTCGGCTAGACTGAGTTCGCGAGCTAAAATTGCTCGTTTAATTCCGCACTTTTCGAGGAATAAAACTTTTTCGGCAGAAATGTTGTGTGTTTGTGTGCTTGCATGAATTTCGATAGGAGGGAGATTCATTTCTAAAATCCCCATATCTTGAATGATTATTGCATCTGCACCAGCATTATATACTTGATGAATAATTTTTTCAGCATCTTCTAATTCTTCATCTTTTAATAAAGTATTAAGAGCAATGTAAACTTTGCTCTTGTATAGATGAGCATAGTTGCATAATGCTTCAATATCTTCAATTGTATTACTTGCATTTTTTCTTGCACCAAATAGGGGAGATCCTATATATAATGCATCGGCACCGTGGTTAATGGCTGCTTTTCCGTGAATTAAATCTTTAGCCGGAGCTAATAATTCTATTTGCATGACTAATTTTTGGCAAAGGTAGTCATTTTAAACCAATAAGCCCATTACCAGAATATCGTCAATTTGTTCAGTCTCGCCTTTCCATCTTTCGAGTGTTTTTTCGAGATGAATATGTTGTTGGTCGAAAGGTTTTTGATGAATGTCAAGTAGTAGATTTTTGAATTTCGATTTTGTGAAACGCTTTTTCGATTCTATATTAAATTGATCAAAGAAGCCATCCGATAAAAGGTAAATTCTATCGCCTTCTTGTAATGGAAATTCATGATGTGTAAATAATTTATCGTTGCGAACATGTTGACCTATTGGCATCTTGTCAACTTTAAACTCGTTAATTTCATTGTTTCGAATTAAGAAAATAGGATTGTTTGCTCCCGAAAATTCAATTTTGTTGTTTACAAAATCTATAGAACAAAGGCTAATATCCATACCATCACGATTTGCCATTCCATCTTCTGATTTTGCAGAGAGAGTGCTTAATATAAGTTTTTGTAGCTCGTTTAATATTCTATGAGGTGGAAGAACAGCATCTTTGTTTATTATTTCATTTAAAAATGAAATCCCCAGCATACTTAAAAAACCACCAGGAACACCATGACCAGTGCAATCGGCAACAGCGATATAAACTTTGCCATTTTTTTCGGCAAACCAATAAAAATCGCCACTAACAATTTGTTTGGGCTTGAATAAAATTAAGTGTTCTTTGAAATAATACGAAAACTTATGACGTTCGGGTAAAATTGCCGATTGAATACGTTTTGCATAAATAATACTATCGGTAATTTCTTTCGATTGCATTTCAATTCTTGAATTATGTTCAGATAGTTTGTCGTGTTGTGCTCTAATTTCAGCAGTTCTATCTTCAACATCGCGTTCAAGTTTAATGTTTACGTTAGTTAAATCGATTTTAAATTTTATAATTAATGCGAATGTTAAAACAACAATTTGTAAAACAAATCCTAGCTTAATTGCATATTGAGTGAGGTAGTTAACTGGAATTAAACCTGCATTTCTTAATATATATATAATAGTACCAGTTGTAACAAAGAAGAATGCTAATAAAAATACTTTGTTGTAAGCTGAATTCTGTTTTCTTAAATAATGAGCCGATGTAATTACAATGAAAATGATGGTAACGAATGTTATAATATTTGCAGCCATTACTATATAACGATATGTAGGATAGCCGATAAATGCTAATATAAAGAAAGCTAGAAATAATGCATAGAAATAGTTTGAATAATGTTTTATCCTTCCTGTATAATTATGGAAATCGCGTGCAAAAGCAAGCATGCAAAAGTTTGTTAAAGCAGTTGCTGCAATAATTGAGTGATTTGCAAACCAAGGGAAGTCTGGCCAAAAGTATTGAAAAGCAAAACCATCGCCTATGAAAATAAATAATGCAAAGAATAAAACAAAACCACCAAAGTATAGATATTGTCGTTTTCTGAAGCTTAAGAATAGAAGAATATTTAAGAAAATACTAAAAAGTAAATAACCGTAATAAATAGCTACTGAGAGTATTAGATTTCCTTGAGCTTCCTTGTCATATACAGGAGAGTTAATCCGCATTGGTATACGTAATGGTTCACCATTATTATATATTCGAATGAAATACGTTTTGAATTGTAAGGGAAAATTGTTTAAATGAAAAATGAAGTTTTTATCTATAATATCTCGTTCAAAAAAAGGTTTATTTTCTCCAGTTTCTGTAAGTCGCAATAATTTTCCATTTATTGACTCATAAAAAGTAACTTCATTTAAAAGTGCATAATCTATAGAAAAAAGGAAGTCTTTATTAAGGGTTGTTTGGTTGTCGATACTCAATTTAAGCCAAATAGTGCAATTATAAAAACCATAATTTAAGTTTGATTTTTTAGCTTTTTTAAATTGATAATGGAGTGAATTATTGAGAAGAGAGTCGATAGTTACGGTGTTATTTATATCTTCCAAATAATACACATATTTATCGGCAGGAATTGAATGGGACGTATTTGAATTTGTTATGGTATAAGGTATCGCATTGCTATTGATGGCAATGGATATGAAAAAATGAATAAATAAAAGTATGCGTAAATGTGTATTCACTAGGCTTTTAAAATTAATATATGGATTAGTTTTAACGAATCGAAAATAGGAAAGTTGTGAATTATTCTCACAAAATTTATTTTTCCCACTCAATTACTCGTAGATTTTTGCAAATGCCTAGTTCTATGTCGAATAATAACATTGTTCGTTTTTGATGGAATCCATATTTTCCGGCTGCTCCAGGGTTCATGTAAAGCATTTGCAACGATGGGTCATTCATTACACGAAGTATGTGAGAATGTCCACAAATAAAAAGTTTTGGAGGGTTATTTCGTAAAAGAGGTTTTACTTCTTGGTCGTATTTACCGGGATATCCACCAATAT
>Ga0302288_1000869_pt1 | contig 21712 bp, 18 predicted proteins | sample III_Fen_N1_1_FD_194549 | JGI IMG/M metagenome (GOLD analysis project Ga0302288, IMG submission 194549) | Peat permafrost microbial communities from Stordalen Mire near Abisko, Sweden - III_Fen_N1_1 | ecosystem: Environmental > Terrestrial > Soil > Wetlands > Permafrost | place: Sweden: Abisko...
CAGTGAAGCAGAAACAGTAGCCGATTTATACCTGTTAAAATGGTATAAGGACGGTGGATTCGCACTCGTTGAAATGTTCAGCACCTCGGATAAGGCAATGTTATTGCCCAGATTATTGCGCACATAGAGTTTCGAAATATCGGTTGGCTGCTGACGGTCCTGCAATCCAACCTGGCTGATCACCTGGTATTGACGGCCATTCATAATGAAATAAGCCAATCGCCGGCCGCTGAATGCACTCTGCATCACCCCGGCAATATCGGTAACCGTCAGACCTAACTCACGCGCCTTTATACGGTCGATCACAATATCTACTTCAGGTTTATTGAATTTGAGGTTCACGTCCACATTCTGAAACGTTTTATCGTTTCGGGCGGCATCGAGGAATTTCGGGATCACTTCCCGTAGTTTGTCAAAATCCAAATTCTGCACCACAAATTGTACAGGCAAGGCGCCACGTGATCCCAGACCCACGGAAATTGTTTGTTCCTCGACCGGGAAAATCCGAAGGTTATTGAAGCGCAATACCTTTTTTGATAAGTCTTTTACAATCTCACTTTGTGTTCTGTTTCTTTGAGAGGCCGGCACAAAACCAAGACGGCCGCTTCCTCCATTCATTCCGGAACCACCAAACCCAGGTAGTGCAAGGAATGAAAAACTTCCTTCGGGAATAGAATCAATCAGGTAATTACCAAATTCACCACCGGCTTTTGTCATATATCCGAAACTGGCGCCTTCGGGTCCGCTGATTTGGAAACGAATGTTCCCCTTATCCTCCAACGGTGCCAGTTCACTTTGTAAGTTTTTACCAATAAAATAGGTCATTATAAGACATATCACAACGATTACCCATGCCATCCCACGTACATTGATAAATTTTTTGAGCGTGCTTCTGTACCCGTTTTCCATCCCTTTGAAAAATGGTTCGGTTGCATTATAAAACTTACCATGCTGTGCGTTTTTTCTGTTCAGGAAGACATTCAAAACCGGGGTTATCGTCAATGAAACAAAAGCCGATATCAGCACAGCACATGCGACAACAACTGCAAATTCCCTGAACAAACTGCCGACAAAACCTTGCAGAAACAATACGGGTAGAAAGACGATGGCAAGTGTGATTGAAGTGGATATTACTGCAAAAAAGATCTCTTTGCTCCCTTCGAGTGCTGCTTTGTGAATGTGCATCCCCCCTTCGAACTTTCGGAATATATTCTCTGTCACCACGATACCATCGTCGACCACCAATCCTGTTGCAAGGATAATTCCCAGCAATGAAAGGATATTGATCGAGAACCCGGCAAGGTACATCACGAAGAAAGTTGCAATCAGCGAGATCGGGATATCGATCAACGGACGAATGGCAATCAGCCAGTTCCGGAAGAAAATAAAGATCACCATGATCACGAGGATTAACGAGATCAGCAATGTCTCCTTCACTTCATTCAATGACCGGCGGATATTCAGTGTATTATCGAAAAGGGTTGTAAATTGGATATCGTTCTTCTGCGACTTCTTTATTTCATCAAGCCGCCTGTTAAACTCATCCGATATATTGATATAGTTAGCGCCAGGTTGAGGGATAATGGCCAATCCGACCGCACTTACACCATTCAGTCGCCAGCTTTGTTCGTATTGTTCAGGTCCCAGTTCAACTTTTGCAACATCGCTTAACCTTACAATTCCGGTATTGTCTTCGCGGATAATCAGATCCCTGAAATCTTTTTCAGTTGTCAACCGGCCCAGCGCCCTGATGGTGAGTTCTGTCTTACTTCCATAGATTTTTCCGGAAGGGACTTCTACATTTTCCTTATTTAATACTGTGGTAATATCATTGAATGTGATGTTGTAGGCATTCAGTTTGTCTGGATCGATCCAGAGCCGCATGGCAGGACGCTTCTGACCTACAATATTTACCGAGCTTACTTCGGGTATAGTTTGAAACTTATTCTGCAGCACATTTTCGGCGTAATCACTTAACTCCAGCAGACCTTTGCTCGGACTTTGGACGGCCATTAGAATAATGAAGTCGCTGTTTGCATCTGCTTTAGTAACGACCGGAGGAGCATCAACATCCTGGGGTAAATTGCGTGTAGCCTGACTTACCTTGTCACGAACATCATTGGCTGCTGCTTCAAGGTTCGTTGTCAGGTTAAATTCGACAGAAATATTACTGCTTCCAACCGAACTTGATGAAGTAATTGTGCGGATTCCCGGAATACCGTTGATTGACTTTTCGAGCGGTTCTGTAATCTGGCTTTCGATGATATCGGCATTGGCTCCTGCGTACGAAGTGCTTACAGATATTAAAGGTGGATCAATAGCCGGAAACTCACGAATACCCAGGAAATTGAAACCGATTACCCCGAACAGGATAAGGAATAAACTCATTACTGTTGCCAGTACGGGTCTTTTGAGCGAAAGTTCTGATATATTCACGTTAAAGAAGAATAGAGTTTGACTGAATAGTGGTGCTTAATTGTTCTCTTTCAATTTTCTTGCCCTGCTGACCTTTATGGCAGCATTTGGTCTCACGAACAACATTCCACTCACAATAACGCTGTCACCGGGATTCACACCACTTGTCAATTCAACAAGAGTGGCATTTCTCAATCCGGTTTCAACATTCACAAAGACAGCTTTTTGATTCCTAACTACAACCACCTGGTTCGAAAGGGCATCAGGAATAATCGCGTTGGTCGGAACCATGATCCCTTTTCTGTTTTGATCCAACAGTACTTTTACAAATGATCCGGGATGGATAATTCCACTATTAAGCATTGCTCTTACCTTTATATTACGTGTTACAGAATTAATCTGGGGTTCAATCGCGCTCACAATTGCATCCAGACTTTCTGCAGATGCATTGGTTTGGATTTTCACCTTATCACCCTTGTTTATGATTGAAGCATATGTTTCGGGAACAGTAAAATCAATTTTCACTTTATCGCTTTGCTGTAAGGTTCCAATCAGGGTTTGTGGCGTTACGTAAGCGCCCGGACTTACAACGCGTAATCCAAGTTCACCTGCAAAGGGTGCCCTGATGACTGTTTTGTCAATCTGCGCATTTAAAACCTTAATGTTCGCCTGATAAGTATTAACCTGGCTCAGGGCAACATCATAATCAGCCTGGTTTACGCCATTTACTTTTAACAGGTTGCTGAGCCGCTTTTCAGTTTTAACGGCAAGATCGAGCTGGATCTTCTGTTGTTCGAGCTGCGCCTGTAAGTCAGCATCGTTCACTTTCGCAAGGATAGTTCCTGCTTTAACCGATGCACCATCAGGAATATTCAGGTAGACAAGCCGCCCGCTAATTTCGGGACGAAGTTCCACCATTTCGTTCGACAATACAGAGCCATTTACCTCAAGGCTGCTTGCTACATCTTCGGCGCTGGCAACAATCACCTCAACCATTACAGGAGGTTTCTCTACTACAACTTGTGCTTTGTTTTTAGATTTACAGGAAATGAAAAATGACAGTACAATCAGCACACTAATTAATCTTGTTAACTTCATGATCCGGTATTATTTGCTTTGCTTAAATTATCTTTTATGATGCCAAGAATAGAGCGAAATTCAGTTTGTTGCAATTCTGTAAGACCGCTAAAGGCTACAGCTGTTACCTCTTTCATTGAATTTTTAATTCCCGGTAATACTTCTTTTGCCTTATCGGTTAATGTCAGACAGTATTTTCTCCCGTCAAAAGAACTCTTTACCCGCTTTACATACCCTTTCCCTGCAAGGTAGTCTACAATCCGCACAATACTTACTTTATCGGTTTCGAGCTGACAGGCCAACTCCTTCTGCGTCAATTCACCTTGCCCAAGATCAATCAGGATCAAGGCATAGTACGATCTTTCGAGATCAAGGTGATTCAGCTTTTTATTCAGTAATTGCAAAAAGCTCCTGCCTGTATGCGAAAGAATCCTGCCGATGGGTTGGATCTGTTGTATATTCTTTGCTTCTTCCATTTGTGTTTAAAGTGCGAAGATAAATTAAATATTAAATGGTTTACATTGTGAACTAATAAATAACACTCAATTGATATTAAATGTTGCAGGAATGCTCTGCTTTGTGATCCAGATAATTCTGTAACAAGAATGTAACAATGTTGTAACAGCATTTAATAAGACTGTAACATTACTGTAACATTATTAAGGAATTTTTGCATCGTAATTTAATGACGAAATATAATTCAATATTTATGAAAAAGTTTAATTCGATTTTATTCTTTCTTTTCCTTCTGGTTGCGTTCAATGTTAAAGCACAGGATCAGTCTGTAAATGAAAAGCTGACTGAAGTAAACGACAAAGTGAATGGTTTACTTGAGAGAGTCGCAACAGATGAAGCCGATCTTTCGAAACTGACCAAGATTAAAGTTTCGGGATACATACAGGCACAGTACCAAAATTTTGAGAGCCCTTCCCTATTATCAACGTCTCAAAATTATTTCTCTTTAAGAAGAGTCCGGGTTAAATTTACCTATGAAGCAGCTGACGGTGTAAAATTTGTGCTACAACCTGACTTCTCCCCAGGAGCTCTTGCATTAAAAGATGCATACGTTGTATTAAATGACCATTGGACTAAAGCATTCAGTTTGACTGCCGGTAAATTCAATCGTCCGAACTACGAAGTTGAATATTCATCCAGTCAACGCGAATTACCCGAACGTTCAGCTGTCATCAGGGCAATTTATCCCGGTGAACGTGCAATTGGTGCCAAATTGGAATACAATCCGCTGAACATCCCGATCCATATGCAATTAGCCGTTTTCAATGGTGCCGATGGATTGACGATTAATAATAGTGCAGGTGTCAACCTGAACTCAAATGAAAATAAGGACGTCGACAATTACAAAGATGTAATGGCACGGGTAACCTATAACTTAAGTCTTGGAAGTTTTGGTGGACTTGACTTTGGTGCTCATGCATACTTTGGAACCCTTAAATCAAATGCAATTAAAACTTTAAGTAGCGATTATGCGACAGTTAAAGACATCAAATTTGGAGACGCACTAACCAGAAATTGGGTTGGTGGTGAATTCCAATTGTTTGCCGATGTGTTAGGTGGATTATCTATAAAGGGAGAATATATTGCCGGTAAAAATGCAACAGTTGGCTATTCTCCTGTAGCCGCAGCTGGTACTACAGCAGCCATTCCCGGAGTAGCTAACTTCCAGAATAAATTCGCAGGTTACTACCTCTACCTGATCAAGAACCTTGGTAAAAAGAATCAGTTTGCCTTCCGTTATGACTACTACGATCCCAATGCCGATATCAAAGGTAAAGATGTTAAAGTAAAAGGATTTACAAGTTCTGATGCAACACTTGCGAGTAAGATGAGCGGCAAAGGCGATCTTGCTACCACAACTTATGGTTTTGCATTTCACCACTATTTTGATGACAATTTAAGAATCACTTTAGGTTACGAAATTGTTCAGAATGAAAAAGTTGGGTCACTGGGTTTATTGACAGAAGATTATACCCAGGCTGATGGACAGAAGGTTGCCAAAGGATTGGATTACGGCAAGGTTATTAACCAGAACGTTTTCACTTTAAGAATACAGGCCAAATTCTAAGAGAAGGCTCGCTTCTGTAAAGACACGATTAATCTTGTCTTTACAGAAGCCAACCATAAGTTTATTAGATATCCAGGATTATTAAACAGATAAAATAAAATACAATGAAATCATTCAAGTTATTAAAGGTATCAATCATCGCAGTTTTGTTGGGTGTTGTGAGCTTTGCATTCACAGCCGCACCGGAGCGTATCACAGTTAAAGGTTCTGATACAATGGTCATTCTTGCACAGAAATGGGCAGAAGTGTATATGAAAACCAATAGTGGGGCCAACATCCAGGTAACAGGTGGCGGATCGGGTGTCGGAATTTCAGCGCTGATCAATGGTGCAACCGATATCGCGAATGCGAGCCGCAAAATGAAAAGCACCGAAAAAGATAAGCTCAAACAAAGATATAATTCTCTTGGTGTTGAAGTTGCATGTGCCAAAGATGGTATTACAATTTACGTGAATGCTGCAAGCAAAGTAAAAGAATTGTCTATAAAACAATTAGGACAGATTTTCAGAGGTGAGATCACCAACTGGAAAGAATTAGGCGGAGCTGATGAAAACATCAAACTATACGGAAGAGAAAACAGTTCAGGAACCTACGTATTCTTTCAGGAGAATGTAGTGAAGGGTGACTACGCTTCAAGTTGTCAAACACTTCCGGGAACTGCTGCTGTTGTAAATGCAGTTAAAAAAGACATTTACGGAATTGGTTACGGAGGCGCAGCATATGCAGAAGGAATTTCTATCTGCAAAGTAAAAAAAGATGATAACAGCCCAGCTTTCGTTCCTACAGCTGAAACGATTAAAACCGGTGAATATCCTATTACCCGCTATCTTTATATGTACCTGCGTAACAGGCCAACCGGAGAAACAAAGAAATACATCGACTGGATTTTAAGTGCTGAAGGTCAAAAACTCGTAGTTGAAGTTGGTTATTTCCCGGTTAAGTAAATCAGAGGAAGATTGCAGAATACCATAAATAAGTGATTATAAAGCGAATAATTTCTTCACAGGAATTATTCGCTTTCACTTGTTTATACAATGACTTAATGATCAGTGAAATAGCAACAATCAAATATGACCAAAGAACCATCTAAAAATAAAACTTCCGGGGAATCAACCGTTGAAAGTACTGAACCGGTTCGTATCGATATTACCAGGAAGAAATTCCGTTTTGGCGATTACATCGCAGAAAAAATAATCAAAGGAGTGGCCTTTCTTTCAATTACGATTATCGTTCTTATTTTCTTTTTTGTCTTTCGTGAAGCATTTCCAATATTCAGTAAAACAAAGGAGGTAAAACCAGTGGCGGCCGAACAGGTCGTACAGGATGCGCAGGAGACTTATGGCGCAGTGACCGATAAGACTTCCAAAACGGAAACACAGGAAACATACGGGGATGTGACTGACAAACCCTTAAAAGAAGAGACCCAGGAAACATACGGAGCAGTTACGGACAGCTTGCAGGTACAGGAACAATACGGTGTTCAAACAAATGACACATCAATAACAACAGATCCATCCGATACTTATACCGTCAGTGCGGGAAGCGGATTCGACGATAACCAATCAGCTATAAAAACCCTGATCACCAAAGACTGGGTACCGGTATCTGATAAACCAAGATATGGACTGCTGGCTTTAATTGTTGGAACATTTAAAATCACCCTTATCTCATTGCTTTTTGCGGCACCGATTGCAATTCTTGCCGCCTTATACACAGCTGTTTTTGCAAACAAGAAGATGAAGGAGATCATCAAACCAACGATTGAACTGCTTGCCGGATTTCCTTCAGTGGTAATCGGATTCTTTGCATTGATGGTACTGGCCACATTCCTTCAGGAGATGTTCCATTACGAAACAAGACTGAACTCTTTTGTCGGAGGAATTGCAATGGGAATTGCGGCCATCCCGATCATTTTTACGATTACGGAAGATGCACTAACAGCAGTTCCAAAATCGTTTTTCGAAGCGAGCCTGGCGATCGGTGCATCAAAATGGCAAACAGCCTTCTTTGTGATTTTACCAGCAGCGACACCCGGCATATTTGCAGCAATACTTTTAGGCATTGGCAGAGTCTTCGGAGAAACAATGATTGCATTAATGGCAACGGGAAACGCAGCACAGATGGATCTGAATCCGTTTGCATCGGTACGAACACTCGCAGCTACTATCGGAGCCGAAATGGCGGAAGTTGTTTTCGGTGATACTCACTATAATGTACTGTTTCTGATCGGATCGCTGCTCTTCATCTTTACATTCATCATCAATGCGATCGCTGAATTCTATGTGAAAGGAAAACTAATGAAAAGAATACAGGGGAAATGATAAAGAGTTTCAAGAAAAACATAAAAGGTATTGTAATCGAAGGAATTACACTGGCCTCAGCATTGCTGATTATTGCGATTGTGATCATCATGCTCACCGTGATTATTATTGGTGGAAAAGATCAGCTGTCGTGGGAGTTCCTGACCAGTTTTCCAACTGATGGGATGACCAAAGGGGGTATCTTTCCGGCAATCTATGGCACGGCATTGCTCGTCATTATCATGTCAATTGCAGCAGTTCCATTTGGCACAATCACGGCCATCTATCTCACCGAATATGCGAAGGAAAATTCAATTATCGCTAAAGCCATCCGTTTTGCGGTTCGTACTTTAGCCGTAATTCCGTCGATCATATACGGTCTGTTCGGATTAGGATTCTTTATTAAATTTGTTGGAGCACACATCGATGGCGCTTTTTACGGCGGTGAATTAAAATGGGGTCAGCCTAACTTGCTTTGGGCAAGTCTTACAATGGCGTTACTAACACTACCCGTAGTAATTGTATCGGTTGAAGAAGCTCTCAAAACAGTACCCCAGGAATTAAGGGCCGCAAGTCTGGCTTTGGGCGCTACCAAATGGCAAACTATTCAGAAAGTGGTAATCCCAGGATCGCTGTCCGGAATAATGACTGGAACGATTCTGGCTGTGAGTCGCGGAGCAGGTGAAGTCGCACCCATTCTGTTTACAGGAGCCGCCTATTACCTGGCTACCTTGCCCGGACTTGGCGACCAGTTTATGGTATTGGGTTACCATATTTATGTGTTGACAACCCAATCAGCCAATGTTGATCAGACACTTCCTATTCAATTTGGAACAACCTGTGTGCTGTTAATGCTTACGTTTATTTTAAATATGACTGCCGTTATTTTAAGATACAGAATCAGAAAAAAGAAAACTAATTGATCATGATAGTTGATAAAATCTATACAGAGAATATGTTCCTATATTACAGCGGTAAAATGGCGCTGAATAATATCTCGATTAAAATTCCGGAGAAGAAGGTGACTGCTTTTATCGGGCCTTCAGGGTGCGGAAAATCGACCTTCCTGCGCAGCTTAAACCGGATGAATGACCTGATTGACGGCGTCAAAATTGAAGGCAAGATTATTATTGACGACATTAATATCTACGATAAGAATATTGATGTAGTCAATTTGCGGAAAAAAGTAGGGATGGTATTTCAGAAATCAAATCCATTTGCAAAATCGATCTACGAAAACGTAGCCTATGGGCCTAAAATAAATGGGATATCGGATAAAAAACAGCTGGATGAAATTGTTGAAAATGCGTTAAGAAATGCAGCAATCTGGGACGAAGTAAAAGACCGCTTAGGAAATTCAGCGATGGGACTCTCTGGTGGCCAACAGCAAAGACTTTGTATTGCCCGGACCCTCGCGGTGAATCCCGAAATCGTTTTAATGGATGAGCCCGCAAGTGCGCTTGATCCGTTATCGACGGCAAAAATTGAGGAACTGATTGTGCAACTGAAAGAAAATTATACAATTGTAATTGTCACTCATAACATGCAGCAGGCGGCCAGGATAAGTGATAATACAGCATTTTTCTACCTGGGGGAACTGATTGAATACGACAAAACAAAAAAGATTTTCATAAACCCGGATAAGAAGCAGACAGAGGACTACATTACAGGTCGTTTTGGTTGATTCATACTAATTTTATACCTTTAAAACATGGAAAATTACAGAATATTTGATTCCGAATTAGAAAAACTGACTCATAAAGTGATCCAGATGTGTTCGCAGGTCAACCAGCAATTGATTGATGTAATCAAGGCACTGAAAACTTCGGATATCGCATTGGCAAGAACGGTGATCAGCAATGATGAATTCATTAATAACCTGGATGTTAAAATTGACAAATTGTGCCAGAAGATTTTTGCACTTCAGCAACCGGTCGCGTCCGACCTGAGATATATTATCTCAGCACTTAAAATCAACAACGATCTCGAACGGGTTGGCGACCATGCGGTCAATATTGCCAAACGTATCGAACCGCTTCAGGATTACAAACAACTTGTTGAAGATTTTGGAATTGACATTATTGGAGAGAAGACAACAATCCTGTTTTCTGATGTCGTTGAACTGGTCAAAACACATGATCTGACCTACGCTATAAAAATAATGAACCAGGCAGAAACAATCAAAGAGGAGTGCGAAGATATCTCAACCAGAATTCTGGGTGAGATGATGCATCAGTCGGAAGTCGTTGTGGTTGCTGCAAATATTTTAATTATCAATAATTTGCTCGAACGAATTACCAGCTATTCCACCAATATCGCCGAGTCAATCAGTTTCGTTGTGAATGGTGAAATTGTGAAACACAAGAAGCATAATTGAAGATAGGCAAATATTGAAATGCGCTCTCCAAAAGAACTTCCTTTTCAAATTATTCAATAACGCCTAATAATACGGGAAATAGGAAGCGTCTCCACACCCGGGTATGAGAGACACTCATAGCTGGGGATGGCAGACACTCATAGCCGGGGACGGCAGACACACTCATAGCCGGGGATGGCAGACACTCATAGCCGGGGACGGCAGACACTCATAGCCGGCTGTGAGAAATCTTCAACCTTTGGCAGGCAGTAACCGCATGACTTTGGACATAAACGGTCACAACGATCTCTTCTTTTTACTGCCATCCTGCATTGAGTTTTCGGACGAAAGTTCAGCCAGTCAGATAATAAGTCGTCGAAGTACACTTTCCCGGAAAACTTATTCAATCAACACGTTGCAAGATCCTCATTAATTAACTTATTCTTTTTGTAACAGTTTTGTAACAGTTTTGTAACATTAATCGGGTTTATTTGTTGTAAATATTTACAAATCAACAAAAGATGAAAAAGTTACTGCTGATTTTAATGGTGATTGCTGTTTTTGCAGCATGCCAGGATAATAAGAAGAAAAACGCTGACAAAACCACGAAAAACGTCAGCATAACCGCAGCCGGAGCAACATTCCCGATGCCTTTTTACAATCAACTTGTATCTGATTATGCCACAAAAACAGGCACACTTGTAACCTACGGTGGAATTGGATCTGGTGGCGGAATCCGCAGCTTAAAAGATAAAGTGGTTGATTTTGGAGCAACTGATGCTTTCCTTACAGACGAACAGGCTGCAGAATTATCTGCTCCAATTGTACATGTTCCAACCTGTTTAGGAGCTGTTGTTCTGGCCTATAATCTTACCGGAGTAACTTCTTTGAAACTGAAAAATGAAGTTTTAGCAAAAATCTTCATGGGCGAAATTAAAAAATGGAATGACGCTCAAATAAAAACAGATAACCCCGGAATTAATCTTCCTGATTTAGCTATTTCGGTCATCTATCGTTCAGATGGCAGCGGAACTACCCATATTTTCAGTGACTACATGTCTAAAATTAGCGACAAATGGGCGAAAGACATCGGCACTGGCAAGTCGCTGAAATGGCCTGTCGGTATGGGCGCTAAAGGAAACCCCGGAGTTGCAGGCACCATCAAACAAACCGAAGGAGCCTTTGGATACATTGGATCGGAATATGCATTTGCTCAAAAACTGCCTTTCGTTTCACTTCAAAATAAAGCAGGAAATTTTATCGAACCATCCATACAATCAATCAGTGCTGCCGCCAAAGGCGAAATACCAGCCGATACACGTGTAATGGTAACGAACTCAAGCGATCCGGATGCATACCCCATCAGCGCATTTACCTGGATAATTCTATACAAAGAACAGGCTTACGGCGACAGAAGCCGCCAGCAAGCAGAGGAAACTGTTAAATTTTTGGATTGGTTAATCGGCGCCGATGCACAAGCAGTTGCGCAAAAGGTTGATTATGCTCCACTTCCCGAAAAAGTAGTTGTATTGGCCAAAGACATTTTGAAATCAATCACCTACAATGGTGAGGCGCTCTTGAAGTAAAGAGCTTCTTACAACTGGCAACTAACTGGCAGCAGAGATCTGCCGCCAGTTAGTTGCCAGTTTCAATATCTTGTTAAAGCAATAAGCAACTTTAAAAGGCGAATCAAGCCAATAGAAAGTTGGTCCCGAAGCTTCGGTACCAGTTGCTTTTCGAATAAACATCTATCGCTAAAAATAAAATAAAGAGTGGGAAGCGAAAAAATCATTAAAAACCTGTTAAAGGCTTCGTCTGTTATTATTTTACTCATTTTTGCAGGAATGGCTTACTCAATGATAAAAGGGGCAATCCCTGCATTCAAAGAGTTTGGCGTTTTTGGATTTATATTCTCAACAGACTGGAATCCAACCGAAGGCAAAGAATCATATGGCGCCATGCCATTTATTGCAGGAACGGTTATTACTTCATTACTTGCCCTTATCATCTGTTTTCCGCTTGCCTTTTCCACTTCCCTTTTCATTTCAGAATACTACCGGAAAACGAGAATTGCGACCATTCTAAGTACACTGGTTGACTTGCTTGCAGGTGTTCCATCCATTGTTTACGGACTCTGGGGGTTTTACACAATACGTCCTTTAATTGCGGAACTCGGCTATTCAGGTCAGGGTTACGGAATCTTTACTTCCGGATTGATATTGGCAATCATGATTATACCCTATGCCACCTCCATCAGCAATGAGATTATTTCGATGGTTCCCACCGAACTCAAAGAAGCAGCATACTCACTTGGCGCAACACGCATGGAAGTTATATTTAGCGTGATTTTGCCAAATGCCAGGTCAGGACTTGTTGCCGGTTATATCCTTGCTCTCGGGAGGGCGCTTGGTGAAACAATGGCGGTAACCATGCTGATTGGAAATGCAAATATCATACCGACAGGATTGTTCAGTCCCGGGAATACGATGGCAAGCGTTATCGCCAACCAATTTGGTGAAGCCGACGGATTGAAGTTAAGTTCTTTGATTGCAATTGGATTACTTCTTTTTGCAGTCACCGCAATTGTCAATGCAATTGGCAAAGTCATTATTCGTAAATACGCATAGATCGATGAATAAAAGAAAAGCGCTTATCGACGAAAAAGACAATTCAAATTGGAGGGAACGGAAAAGCAAACTGTTCTTTGGAACGGTGGTTGTACTTGCAACCCTCACGATTTCGCCAATTCTATTAATTGTATATGAACTGCTTGCCAAAGGGTTAAAACAAATCAACTTTGACTTCTTCTTTAAAGTAGCTCCTGATACATTGCAAGCTATGACAGCTGTTCGTAACGGTGAAATTATTCCGGGCGGTATCGCCAATGGGATAACAGGGACACTGTTGATGGTGGTAGTCGCATCCGTAATAGCAATTCCGGTCAGTTTATTAATCGGGATATTCCTTTATGAAAATCAGGGAAAAAAATATGCCAGTCTGATCAGAGGCCTAACCGATATACTCCAGGGAGTTCCATCTGTTGTATTAGGTTTAATAGCCTATATCTGGATTGTGCAGGGCGTAACAAAAGGATTTTCGGCCTTAGCCGGTAGTGTTGCATTGGCAATCATGATGTTACCGCTGATTATCCGTTCCACAGAGGAGACAATGAAGATGATACCTATCTCGATAAAGGAAGCAGGCGCTGCCTTGGGAGTTCCGTACCATAAAATCATTTTGAAGGTAATGATACCTTCAGGTTTTAGCGGCTTGATGACCGGTATCTTACTCTCGATTTCAAGGGTTTTGGGCGAAACAGCACCACTTATGCTCACAACCTTGGGAAGCACTACCGTCAATTTTAATATTGTGAAACCAACGAGTGCCGTACCGCTGCAAATATGGGAATTCTACAACAATCCAAATATGATAGACCTTGTCTGGTCTTCATCTCTCTTTCTAATGGCCTTTGTTTTAACACTTAATATCATTGCAAAGCGAATTTCGATGAAGTTTAGTTGAAATTCGTAAAACGAAATTACAATCGCATTCATGAACGACAAAATATTACAAATCTCGAATCCTGTTTTATCAATCATCGATCTTTCAATCTCGTACGGAGAAGATAAGTATGCAGTAAAAAATGTGTCAGCCGATGTAAAACGTAATGCCATTACAGCCATTATGGGACCATCAGGTTGCGGTAAAAGCACCTTACTCAGGGCTATCAACCGAATGCACGAATTGTATCCGAACATTCACACGAAAGGTGAGATAAAACTGAATGAAGAGAGCATTTACGATATGTCGACAACAAAGCTACGTCGAAAGATCGGTATGGTTTTTCAAAGGCCAAATCCATTCCCGACAATGAGCATTTACGAAAACGTGATCGCGGGTTATTCCCTGAATGGAAGCAAACTGAAGAAATCGGAAAAAGATGAAATCGTCGAAAGTTCACTGACTGATGTCGGTTTGCTGGACGAAGTAAAAGACTCGCTCAATAAGAAGGGTAATTTCCTTTCTGGCGGTCAGCAGCAACGACTTTGTATTGCCCGAACTTTAGCTTTTAAACCGGATGTAATCCTGATGGATGAGCCTACTTCAGCGCTCGATCCGCTTTCAACAGCAAAGATCGAGGACCTGCTTGTCGAACTAAAGGCACACTACTCCATTATTTTGGTCACTCACAATATGTCACAAGCTGCCCGTATTTCGGACAATGCCATGTTTATGTACCTTGGCGAATTGGTCGAATATGATAAGACAAAGAAGATGTTCACGAATCCCAAAGATTCGCGGACAGAAGGTTATCTTACCGGAAAATTTGGTTGAAAGTTATTCCCTTTTAATCATACGTTTCTATTTTATATTGAATACCTTAACCTTTTAAAACAAGATCAGATGAACATCAAAAAAGAGAATGCCATACAGAACGTAATAAGCCATTTTGAAGATTATGCCAACCTGATATTGAATCAGTTGTCAATTCTCGAAAAAATAATAAATTCGGGTTCGCTTACAATTTCAGATGAAGTACTGAAAGAGATGAATATCAACGAAGACAAATCCGATACTTTTGAAGTTAAGCTCAGTGAGAAAATCATTAATACGATTGTCCTTCAAAAACCGGTAGCTTCCGATTTACGAAAATTGATGGCGTGCTATCAGATCGTAATTAATCTTGAAAGAATCGGAGATTTGGTGATGGATATTGTTAAATTTATACCGCGAATCAGGGAAAACGAAACATACAATCGTATGTCGGATGTGATCTACAACATGCTGCTGGTAAGCGTAAATATGGTTCAAAAGGCTATTTTATCATTTATAAACAGCGATAAGGAGTTTGCAATCTGGGCCATACAAAATGACGAAATTGTGGATGAAATGAATCACAAGCTGATTCGGAAAGCAATTTCAAAAAGTAAATTGCCCGACGAAACGCAACAGTTGATGTTCAGTTTCATACACATCAACAGCATCATTTCGAGCATCGAAAGAATTGCCGATCATGCGACCAATGTTGCAGAGGCTTCTATCTATGCCATGGAAGGAAAAGATATTCGCCATCAAAGTCACGAAAATGAAGAGGAGCAGTCATGAACGATAATTTCCGGATACTTGTAGTTGAGGATGAAGAAGATCTCAATGAGATCCTGCAATTCAACCTCGAAAGTGAGGGTTATCTTGTCGATACCTCATTTTCGGCTGAAGAAGCCTTGAAGAAAGACTTAACGCGCTACGATTTGCTGATTCTTGATGTAATGATGGGAAAAATATCGGGTTTTAGTCTGGCACAAAGAATCAGAAAGGATATGCGACTCGAAGTGCCCATCATTTTTCTCACGGCAAGGGATTCTGAGAACGATTTACTAACCGGATTTAACCTTGGTGCCGACGATTATATTACGAAACCATTTTCTGTCAGAGCATTACAAGCCCGCATAAAAGCTGTTTTAAAAAGAAATAAATCAATATCTGTCGAGGAAATCGCTACTTCGCTGAATGTTGGTGGGATAGTCATTGATTTTGAGTCCAAAAGGCTGATCATCGGTGATAAAAAAATTGAACTGACCCGTAAAGAATACGAAATCATCTGTTTACTGGCAAAATCGCCAGGCAGAATTTTCTCGCGCGAGGAGATACTTCGCAGAATCTGGGAAAGTGATGTCATCGTCATCGATCGCACAGTGGATGTCAATATGACTCGTTTACGACGAAAAATGGAAGAATACGGGAGTTACATTCGCAACAAACCTGGCTTCGGATATTACTTTGAAATTTGAAACTAAATCTTCCCTATTATGCTATTCGACCGAAAGACCATCCGATGGAAACTGTTTACCTATTATTACCTTCTTTTCGCTGTATTTACTTTTTCGATTATTCTTTACCAGAATAAGCGTGAGCAACATTTCAGAATTGCCCAGCTTGAGACTTCGTTGAATGAATATACCGATATAGCAAACCGATACATTGAGCATAACTCTTTATTTAAAGATAAAATATTTTCGAAACTCGATAGCCTCAAATACATTATTCCCGTAGCAAAAGCCCGGATTACAGTTGTAAATTTCGAAGGAAAAGTATTATATGACAATATAATAGTCGATTATGAACACATGGAAAATCACAAGGAGCGACCCGAAATTCAAAAGGCGCTTTTCAGTGAATTTGGTGAAAATATCCGACACTCGAGTACTACAAATGAGGAATACATTTACTATGCAAAATCTTACAAAAACTATGTAATCAGGGCTGCTGTTGTTTACGACACTGAAATAAAAGCCTTTCTGAAAGCCGATTGGGTCTTTATCCCATTCTTTATCTTTTTGTTTCTTATTTTCGGTTTCCTATTGAGGTATATTGCGAATCATCTTGGCGACTCCATCACCAAATTGAAAGATTTTGCGGTGAAAATCAGACGAAACGAAGCCATTATCATGGACAATGACATTCAATTTTCGAACGACGAACTTGGATTCATAAGCCAGGAAATCATTCAGCTGTACCAAAAACTACGAAAAACCAAGACGGAACTTGTTCTCGAAAAAGAGAAATTGATCAGCCATCTTTTTGTTTTAAAAGAGGGTGTTGCATTCTTTTCAGCGAACAAAAAAGCGATATTGAACAACAGCCATTTCATTTTTTACATTAATATCATTGCCGAAGAAACAACCATCTCTGTGGAAAAAATCTTTCTTTCCGAGGAGTTCAAAGAAGTTAATAAATTTATTGATAAAACGATAGCAGCAAATACCACTTTTCAACCTACAGAACCTCCCCGAATGGATTATTCTGTACAAAAGGATGGTTTTCATTTCAACATTCAATGTATTGTCTTTCCGGATAAGAGTTTCGAGATTCTTATCTCGGACCAGACACAACTGATGCGGCGGAGTATTATGAAACAGCAAATTACTTCGAATATTTCGCACGAGCTAAAGACACCCATCGCATCGGTTAAGGGCTATCTCGAAACGGTTTTAAACAATCCAGAACTCGACCAGCCCAAGCAGCTATATTTCATCGAAAAAGCTTATAATCAATCGGAAAGACTTACACAACTGGTGAATGATATTGCCCTTTTAAATAAGATCGAGGAGTATTCCGAACTATACATCCGGGAAAAAGTTCAGATTAAAAAGGTGATAAACGAAGCCATTGAAAGCTTTAGTGATCAGATCAGGCAGAAAGTAATTCAGGTTGTGTGTTCGATTGAAGATGATGTAATTGTCAATGCGAACTACTCACTTATGTTCTCTGTATTCAGAAATCTCATGGAGAACTCAGTTAATTATGGTGGTGAGAATATTATCATTTCAATAACTAAATACCACGATGACAGCGCGTTTTATTACTTCTCGTTTTCCGACAACGGATCAGGAGTCGAGGAAGAACACCTTTCGCGGTTATTCGAACGGTTCTATCGGGTCGATTCAGGTCGTTCGCGTAAAGAAGGAGGAACAGGTCTTGGACTTGCAATCGTAAAGAATGCGATTATCAGTTTCAAAGGCGAAATTTCAGCCCGTAAAAGAAAAGGTGGCGGACTTGAATTCTTGTTTTCTTTACCAAAGTGAGGAGAAGGACGAATGAAGATTTAAGTTACTTTTGCGTAAATGGAATTATTTTAAAAGCATGAAATAGCCATGACTGAAAAGTCACAAATCAAAATGAATATTTATTCATGGCTATTCCATCTGACCTTTAAAAAACAAATTATATGCTGATGAAAGATCAAATTGAAGCACTCAACCAAAAATATAGCAAGGCAACAGCGGAAGAACTTTTAAGCGGATTTCTTGCCGAATTTAAAGGTAAGATTGCATTATCAAGCAGTCTTGGAATCGAGGATCAGGTACTTACACAAATGGTTTGTAATATTGACAAAACAACCAAAATATTCACGCTTGATACCGGACGGCTTTTTCCCGAAACGTATGAACTGATTCACAGGACGAATCATAAATATGGTATTAAGATGAGCGTTTATTTTCCGGAGGCTGGCCAGGTTGAAAAAATGGTAAATACGAAGGGTATCAACCTGTTTTTTGAAAGTGTTGAAAACCGGAAACTTTGTTGCAATATTCGCAAAATTCAACCATTAAAACGGGCATTTGCAGGACTGGAAGTCTGGATTTGCGGCTTACGCCGCGAGCAATCTGTCACAAGACATGACATGCAACGGATTGAATGGGATGAAGCCAACGGAATTATTAAGCTCAATCCATTAATTGACTGGACAGAAGAAGAAACGAAGGCGTTTATTAAGACTCACGGAATTCCTTATAATCCATTGCACGACAAAGGATACCCAAGCATTGGCTGCCAGCCTTGCACAAGGGCAATTTTTCCGGGTGAAGATATAAGGGCTGGCCGTTGGTGGTGGGAAAACCCCGATACCAAAGAGTGTGGTCTGCACAAAAGATAAAGGTTAAAGTATAAATGAAAAAGGTTAAAGTGCTTTCGAACTTTAACCTTTTTTCTTTTTACCTTATCAAATCGACATTTGACCAATCTTTAAAATAATCCATTATTGAGCCAATTCTATATTAATCGAATTTGTGTCCTGGTTCCTCCTCTTCGCAACCTTTGTTGTATTGCTCCATCGCACTGAAACTCATCCCCATTGAAGAAAATCCTCCGTCATGGAACAGGTTTTGCATGGTGACCTTTTTCGTGAAATCAGAAAACATCATGATGCAATAATCGGCACATTCGTCTGCGGAAGCATTGCCCAAAGGTGACATCCGCTCGGAAAAATCGAGCAGATTGCCAAACATCTTTATTCCGTTACCTGCTGTAGTTGCTGTTGGAGACTGAGAGATCGTATTAATTCTCACTTTACGTTCCATTCCATAGATATAGCCAAAACTACGGGCAATCGATTCAAGCAATGATTTGGCATCAGCCATATCATTGTATCCGTAAAATGTACGTTGCGCGGCGACATAGGACAAAGCAAGCACCGAACCCCACTCATTAATTGCATCCAGTTTACGGGCTACCTGTAACACTTTATGAAACGATATTGCTGAAACATCGAGTGTTTTTGTAAGAAAGTCGTAATCCAGGTCGCTATAATGCCTCCCCTTCCGTACATTTGGAGACATACCAATCGAATGTAGTATGAAATCAAGTTTACCGCCCAGAAACTCCATTGATTTAACAATCAAATTTTCAAGGTCTTCAACATTTGAAGCATCAGCCGGAATCACAATCGTGTTACATTTGTCAGCCAAAGTTTGGGTATCGCCCATCCTGATCGCAAACGGAACATTTGTCAGCGTAAAGGTGGCACCTTCTGCAAGCGCTCTTTCTGCAACTTTCCAGGCAATCGAATTTTCATTCAATGCGCCGAATATAATTCCTCTTTTCCCCTTTAATAAATTATAAGCCATCTCGTTACAATTTCTGAAAACATTTGAGTCTTCAATTAATAAATACAGTACAAGTTTAGTTGTTGTCGAGTCAGCTTTTTTAGCTCTGATCGTCGCCGAGGTTATAACCCTCACCGCGACACAATTGTTTATAGTAATTGAAAAATACTACTTTAGGAGTTCCTCCGCATTTAAAATGGCTGCTGCAGTGATGTTTTCGCCACTGAGCATTTTCGCCAGCTCTTCAATTCTTTCGGATTTAGTCAGAAGCTTTAAACGCGTAGTTGTTTCACTCTCTGAATCCTGTTTGTAAACCAGAAAATGGTGATCGCCTTTGGCAGCAATCTGCGGAAGATGCGTGATGTTAATCACCTGCATATCAGCCGAAATTTCTTTCAAAATAATACCCATCCTTTCGGCAATATCACCCGAAACCCCGGCATCTATTTCGTCGAAAATAATCGTTGGCAAAGCTTTTGATTTAGATATCAATGCTTTAATGGCAAGCATGACCCTCGACATTTCACCGCCTGAAGCCACCTTCGAAATTTCGCAAAGCACCCCGTTTTTATTGGCTGTAAATAGAAAACTGACGGTGTCCATTCCATGAGTCCCGGGAGATAACAAGGACGATATTTCGACTTTAAACTTCGAGTTTGGCATTCCCAACTGCAATAATTGCCTGATCACCCGCATTTCGATTTCGTTAACAACAGATTGACGTTTAACAGATAAACGATTTGAAAGATCTTCAACTTCCGATTTCTTCAAATCTTTCAATTGAACCAACCGTTGTATCTCCTCTTCATTTGAAGAAACGGCAAGAATTTTAGCCTCAAGCGCGTTACGCAAAACGATAAGCTCGTCAACCGATTTTACATGGTGTTTTTGTTGCAATGAGTAAATAAGATCAAGACGCTCATTGATAGATCCGATTCTATCGGGGTCATATTCAACCTTCTCGCCGATTGAACTTGCCTCATCAGCGACATCCTTCAAATCAACATACAAACTTTCCAAGCGTTGCGAAAGTCCTTTTGCATCTGGAAGAAAGTTATTTAACTTGGTAATCAGCCCTATAGATGTTTTGACCTGTATCAGCGCCGAAATATTTTCACCGTTTAAGAGTTCTGAAACATTCGAAAGTCCTGCCTTGATCTCTTCGGCATGCGTAAGTATTTCAAGCTCTTTTTCGAGTAACTCCTGTTCATTTTCGGTTAACGCGGCCTTGTACAACTGATCGAATTGAAACTGGAAATAATCGAGATCGGCTTTCGATTTCTCTGCCAACGATTCAGCTTCAGCAAGATCGCTGATTAGTTTCCGAAAATCCTTGTAATTCTCTTTATAAGTAACAAGTAATTCCTGATTTCCGGCACAGATATCGACGACCATCAATTGAAAGGCCTGGGTGTTTAGTTCCAGGTTTTGATTTTGTGAGTGAATATCAATCAGGCGAATACCAATATCCTGCATCGTTTTAAGCATAACAGGCGAATCGTTGATAAAAGCACGCGATTTTCCGGCAGGATTAATCTCCCTTCTGAAAATTGCAAAATTATCAAAATCAAGGTCGTTTGCGAGAAACAGTTCTTCAAGACCTAATCCATCGACACGAAAAACAGCCTCAACAACACATTTTACCGATTTGTCTTTAAGAACAGAAGAATCGGCTCTCTGACCAAGGATCAATGATAAAGCGCCCAGTAAAATCGATTTACCGGCACCTGTCTCACCTGTTATAATAGAAAAGCCGGGACGGAGATCAACATCCAGTTCCCGGATCAAAGCGTAGTTCTGAATTCTTAAACGTGTTAACATTCAGGCATAATTAGATTTAAAAGACCTTTTGGTCTAAAATTTTCGCATACTTTCCGGCGTTCGAAGGATCACACTCGGTGAGGATGACCATTACCCTCCCCTTTTCATCGGTACTTCCCTTCGAAAAAATATTAACAAGCTCATCTGATTTTGCGTCAAAAAAGATTCTGTTGACATAAGTATCAGGTTTTGCCCTGTATACACGTTGCATATTTTTCAATGCATCGGCAATTTCCGAACGACCGATATCCGGCTTTTCTGCCATCATATCCAAACC
>Ga0302288_1000870_pt1 | contig 21705 bp, 8 predicted proteins | sample III_Fen_N1_1_FD_194549 | JGI IMG/M metagenome (GOLD analysis project Ga0302288, IMG submission 194549) | Peat permafrost microbial communities from Stordalen Mire near Abisko, Sweden - III_Fen_N1_1 | ecosystem: Environmental > Terrestrial > Soil > Wetlands > Permafrost | place: Sweden: Abisko...
ATCGGGACCATTAACTGTAAGCGGCGATTTTACAGTTAATACAGGAGTTGTCTTAAATGATGGAGGATATGTAATTACAGGGAATGCAAGTAAAAACTTCAATGTATTATCAGGAGCAACATATACAAGTCAAGCGTCAACACCTTCATTCCCTTTAAATTCAGTAATTTTATTAAATAGCAATAGTACAGTTAACTTCAATGGAAGTGCTGATTATTCATTACCAACAAGCCCCACATCATACGGTACTATTAATTTAAATAATACGAGTACTGTAACAATTACAGCAACTGTTACAAGTTCTTTAACAATAAATGGAAATTTAAACATCAATAGTTTTGTTGAATTATATGATAATACGTTTTCTATTACAGGAACAGCAGGTAAACTATGTAATGTAGGAGCAAATGCTATATACACAACTTCAAGAACTGCAACATCATGGTTTCCAACAGTAATGACAACAAATTTAGACCCCAATAGTACTGTTAATATTAATGGTAATGGTAGCTATACAATTGTAAATTTACCTTTAAATTTTGGACATTGCAATTTTAATAGTACGGGAACTCATACCTTATCGTCTTCAATTACGATAAAAGGGAATTTATTAATATCTGCTGGAACACTTGCAGATGGGGGGAAACAAATCATAGGTAATACTACGGGAACTTTTACAATGCTAAATGGAACAGTACTTACATTAGGTTCAACAACAACGGCTACTTTATTCCCTACATTATTTGTACCCGCAAACGTATCAATAAGTAATCCTCCATTAATTAGTACAACCGTATCTTATTCTTCAAATATACCTCAATCTATTTCTTCAATACCAACATACAGCAATTTAACCCTATCAACATCAGCAACATCTTCAATTCAAAAATCAATTGACGGTAATACAACGATAAATGGTGTTTTAACGATAAATGGTTATAACAATCTAAATGATAATGGATATATAATTAATTGTAAAGGCAATATAGCAATTAATACAAATGCAACTCAAACTGGATTAGGTAAACTTTTACTTAACGGCACTTCAAATCAAACAATTAGTGGATTAGGTTCGATAAATAATCTAGAAATTTCAAATACTGGTTTTATTACGAATTTGGCTAATGATTTTATTGTTAATGGGGATATCAAACTTTCATCAGGGTCATTTACTCTAGGAGGACGAAAACTTTCAACAAGCGGAAATATAACCATTGAAACTGGAACCGTTTTTACAGTTAATAGTAATGCAACTCTGAAAGTTACTAGTGGTAAATCAATTACAAATAATAGTGGTAAGTTTTCTGTTACTGGAATATCTGCTGCTAGTCCAGCCAAGGTAACTATTAATGGAACTACAGGTCAATTTACATACACACAAAATGGGACAGCAGATTTATCTGCAAACTATTATGAATTTGATAATTGTGAATTATTTTTAACTGGAGCGTCAACGGTAACTGGAAATTTAAGCTATGGTACTTTTTCAACGATTGGTTCAAACTCGAATTCAGCATATATAAATTTTGATAATTTTACTCAATCAATAGGACCAACATTAGTTACTTTCAATACTGGTCCAACGTACAATATTAGAAATACAGGAAGTGCTGTAATTACTTTCTCGTCAGCAAGTGGAACATATATTGGTGTATTAAATCAAGATCCTGCGACTATTATTGCAAATGTAATTTGGAATAGTAGTAAGAAATATTACTCTCAAGGTTCAGGTAATTTTAGTTCTTTAGCCAATTGGAATGATAAAAGTGATGGTACTGGGAATGCTTTAACGATTGCTACTTATTTGACAAATAAGACTTGTTCATTTATTATCCAAAATGGTCATACAATAATTGAAAATACTAATCTTGATATTTATCATTTAAGTATTGTGACAGGTGGAATTTTAAAAATGGGAAATGGTTCTAATGTTACAATGACTATTGAAGAAAATTTTGTAGATAGTGGTAGTGTGGTTATAAATAATATTAATGGCATTCACACAATAAATTTTATTGGAAATGTAAAAATTGATGGAAATTTTAATTTGTCTAATAATTCATTACAAGTAGCAAATGTTAACTTTAATAGCAGTTCAACGCAAGTATTAGACGGAACACCATCAAGTACAGTAGCCTTCAATAATGTAACTTTAGGAGGAATGACTGTTTTAACTCCTTATTATCCATTAACAATTTTAGGAAATGTTGCATTTGGAGCTAATACAACTTTTAATGCAGATAACTTTACACATTCAGTTGGAGGAAATTGGACTGGTAGTACAACAGGAATACTAAATTCTACAGGAACAATTAATTTCAATGGAACTTCAACACAAACGATTTTGGGACTAACTAATTTTAATAACTTAACGATTTCGGGAAGCGGAGGAACAACAATTGGAGGAACAACAAATACAACTAATATAGCAGGAAATTTATCAGTCGTAAATTCGACTTTAAATATTGGTAATACTTCATCAGGAGTTAAAACTATAAATATTTTAGGTAATTTTCAAATTGATGCAACAAGTTCTGTCGTAATTGGTGCTTTTAATGCAACTCACCTTTTGAATTTATCTGGAAATTTAATTGATAATGGCAATTTAAATCTTTATAAAGCTTCTGGACAAGTTTGTAACATTATATTTAAAGGCACAAATTATCAAACTATTTCTGGAACTGGCACAACATGTAATTTTAACGTAATTACAGTAAATAAAGGAACAGATGCAACATCTATAATTGAAGTTACACGTGTTATCACTCAGCAATCTCCATCGATAAGCGTATCAGCTAATTACTTAAATATAAGTAATGGCACGTTTAAATTATCGAGTGCCTCTATTTTAACTCCTTATTCAATTTCACAAACTATTTGCTCAGCAACTGGAAAACTTTGGATAAACAATATAGGTGCTGTAATAGCATGTGTTGGATCATGCACTCTTCCAACATATCCACGATCTACTGACCCTGGTGTTCCAACAGTAACTGGAACATTACAAGTTACAGCAGGAACATTTGAATATGGTAGTGGTGATGATAGAATGACACTTACAGCAGCTACAAGTGCACTTATTATTGATGGTGCTGATGCTAAAGTTAAATTATATGGAGGTCTTAATAATGCGGGCCTGGGAACGTTAAATATTTCAGCAGGAAACATAATTTTCGATTGCCAAAGAACCGATACTCTGGGAAATAATTTCACTGCAGCAGCTCATCTTATCGATTTACGTGGCTATATCAATTTTACTGGAGGAAAGATGACTATTGTTGATCCTTCAGCAAATGCTTCAGCAGATATAAACGCTACTCTACTTTTATGGACATTAGGCACTAAAAGTCCAAATTTTACAGGAAGTACAATTCAATTTGGGAATGGTTTTAGTTCCTCAGCTGGAGGTTGTACTGATGGATTTGATTTTAGAACAGATAATACTGGAACTTATTATTTAGGAAACATTATTATTAATAATCCTGCAACTACAATTAATAGACATTTGTTATTTAAAGCTGGAAATGCATATATTGGAGGTAAAGTAACAGTATCAACAAATTCTTCTATATTATTTAATGGATATAAAATGTATCTAAAAGGAGATTTAGAGAACAATGGAACATTGAATACTAGTATTACAAATTCAACTTTATACTTAAATAGTGTAACATCTAAACAGGTTCTATCAGGTTCTTCAACATCAATAACAAATTTAGTGGTTGACAATCAATCGGGAACAAGTCCATCTGTCGAAATTCAAAATCCATTAATAATTCAAACTTCTTGTGTATTAACAAATGGTTCTTTAAGTACTAACGGAGGTTCATTAACATTTGGAACAGGAACAACAAGCACTTTAACGATAACAAGAATTGATGGCTCAATTACAACATCAACAAATCCTATCTGGAATTTATCGGGTGTAACATGTAAGGTTAATTATAACAAATCTGTAGCATCAATTACAACGGGGAAAGAACTACCAAATACAACTTCTGGAGTAATTTCAACACTTACAATTAATAATACGGGGAATACTGTTTCATTGAATACTGGAACAAATATTACTGTTGGAAGTCTCGTTTTAACAAATGGAATTTTACATCTACAAAATGAATCAATAGCAATAAACGGTGTAATTACTAGAACAGCAGGTTCAATTTCATCTTTAACGGGAGCTTCAATATCTTTTAATAATACGGTATCATGGACAATACCTGCAAACACATTTACGGGTAATTCAATTGAATTATCAAACATTACAATTAATGAAGGTACGTTAGGAACTATCACAAATTATGTAACACTTCCAGCGAATCTTTTATTAACAATAGATGGGTCATTAACATTAAATTATGGTCGACTTGTTTTAGGAACTAATAATACAATTGGCTTTCAAAAAAGTAATTCACCAATAATCAGAGATGGTGTTTCGAGTGTAGGAAATCTTCAGGTATATTCAACATCTTCACTTGTTTTTGGCGTCACTGATAATACTGGTAATTCGGTAATAATTCCTAATGGTACATTTTATGGTAATCCATCAATTAATAATTTAACAATAAATAGAACTAATGGAGTTACTTTTGGAAATCAACCGTTTTCATTAAGTGGAATCTTAACTCTAACATCTGGAGTTTTAAATAATAATGGTTTAGTTTTTTCGACTTCAAATACTAGTACTATTCCTTTTGTAACTTCAGGTGGGACTTTAATGGTCGGTTCTACAATTGGAACTACAACAACAGGAACACTTTCATTTACTGGAGGTGCTACAAATACAACAACAGCAGTTATTCCAGACAATTTCTTTGTATCACCAGCAACATTTGCTGGCTTATCTATGAATCGAGCTGGAGGTATAAAACTGGGAAATCAAGATATTACAATTAAAGGAACAACAACATTAACATTGGGAAAAATAAATATAGCAGAACATGATTTAGAATTAACATATATCAATGGAGGTTCAGTAAATAGTATGGTAATAATGCCAAGTACAGGCGTTTTAAAACGTTATTACAATTCTGGTGCAACTAACTTTACATTCCCAATTGGAGATAATTCAGGGGCATACTGTCCATCATCGATTAATTTAGCTACCAATTCTACTGCAAGTTATATAGTTGTTAAATCTGTTAACATTAAACATCCATCAGTTCCTAGTGGTACTACAGATTATATTAATAGATATTGGATTATTTCAGCTCCTTCATTATCAACGTATACTTATAATGCATCATTTACATATTCTGCTTCTGATATAGTTGGAACTTCAGAAGCCGATTTTATGGCTCAAAGATATAACTCAACAACATGGAATCAAGTTGATTTAAGTGCAGCAAATACATCTACTCATACTATTTCAACAGGGCCAACAGCATTGACACAAACAAATGGTACATTACACAACAATATTTTCACAGCTTTCCCTTCTACTTCAACACTATATTATTGGTCAAATATTTCTGGTGCTTGGAATACAATAAGTGCAAGTTTAACTACATCTATCTGGGTTACAACAACTGTTAATTCTAAACCTGGAACAAGTGGAGTAATAGTTTCAGCAGCAAATATTACTCCAACATCTGCTAATAGTAAAGGAATTACGATTCTTGAAGGACACAACATTTCAATGAATTCTGGATATACAATAGATCAAGTTTCAATTAAAAATACGGGCACATTAACAGTTAATAACGCAAGCTTTACTATTAACAATGGAAATGGAGTTGACTTTAATGTTGAAGCAGGTGGAAAAGTTATTGCAACAACTGGTATTATTACAGGTACATCAGGATCAGTTATTCAGGTAGATGGTACATTTATAACATCAAATACAAATGGTTTAAGTGGATTGGCTTTATCAACAATTCGTAACTTAAATAGTCCAACAATTTCTTTAGGTAGTGGAAGTACTATTGAATATAATGGAACTGCTCAGACAATTACTAATAGTGTAGATTATGGGAATTTACTATTTTCAACTGCAGGTAAAAAATCATTACTAGGTAATACAAATATAAATGGTAATTTGACAATAAATACTGTTGGAGATTCACTATGCATAGGTGGTGCTATTCAAAAAACTTTAACGGTAAAAGGTAATTTATCAGGAACTGGGCAGATAAATATGACTGGTTCAACTCATATTTTAGAGTTAGATGGAAGTACGAATGCAATTTCATCTCTGTTAACAGATGCAAATAAAAGTACTGTTTTATACAATGGCGCAGGAAATCAAACAGTATTTTCTAGTCCAAACTATAAAAACGTATCGATTGCTGGTGTTGGAACTAAAAGCTTACAAGGAATTTCAATTGTTTCAAATGACTTAACTATACAAAATTTATCCGTTTTTGAAGATAATGGATATTTATGTTCAATTAAAGGTAATCTTTCTAATTTTGGTATACATAGTAGTATTGCTCCTGGAACAGGTAAATTATCTTTAATTGGAACTACAACTCAAACAATTGATTGTAGTAGTGGAAGTGGGGTATTTGGAAATGTTGATTTAAATAATGCAAGTATACCTGGTAATATTTCATTGACAGGATCAAATTTTAGTTTTGGTTCATTATCTATAACTTCAGGAACATTAGTATTTGGTGCAGCTCCAATAATGGTGAGTATCATTGGGAATTTAAATGGTTCTGGAGGAAAAATTAATATGAGTGGTGCAGCTCATGATTTAAAACTAAGTGGTCAAACAAATTCACTATCATCACTTATTACAGATGTAAATCCAAGTACAGTAACTTATAATAAAATTGGTGATCAATCAATTTTTGCTAGTTCAAATTACAGAAATTTAATTATAAGTGAAACTGGAATAAAGCAACTAATAGGAACAACAGTTGTAAATAATGATTTAACTATTTTTAATACAACATCAACATTAGATGATAATAGCAATATTTGCTATATTAAAGGAAACATTATTAATAATGGAATTCACAAAAGCACAGGTAGTGGAAAACTATCTTTATCTGGAGGTACGGCTTTGCAATCAATAATTTGTAGTAATTTTAATCCTGTCTCTTTTGGTAATCTTGTTGTAAACGCTATTCAAAACTCAAGTATTTCAGGTAGTGATATTACAATAAACGGTAATTTTACGGATTCTATAAAAACACTTTCATTTACTACTATTAGTTCAAGTTTTACGGTTAACAGTATTTCAAATATTCTAGGAACAATTTCATATACTAGTACTAGTGGAACAAAAAAATTTAGCGATGTTTCAATTTCTTCATCAGGTAAATGGATTTCATTAGTAAGCGAAGATTTTGAAATTGGAGGTAACTTCCAGAATAATGGTATTTTTATTCCTGGTGATGGTATTTATACTTTTGGAGGAACTGGAACTCAAATAATAAAAACACCAACAGCCTTTAATGTTTCAATTAAAAAAACGGGAGGAATTGTTAAATCAGTGTCAACAACTACCCCACTTCTAATTGGTAGCTTAACTTTAGAATCAGGAAATACTGCAACATTTGAAACACCTGATAATACAACAATCACTGGAGACATTACAATTAATGGAGGTTCAATAACATGGGGGAACGATGTTATACTTAACGGATCAGTAGATCAAATTATTGATGGAACTGTTACTATACCGAACTTCAAAAATCTTACAATTAACAATACATTTACTAGTACAGATGCAATCGTTTTAAATAAACCTATTTCTATAGACGGAATATTAACTTTAACGAATGGTATTATCAAAACAGATGCAACGAATATTTTAACTATGGGAGATCTATCTTCTGTTAGTGGTACATCAACGGATGCATCGTTTATTGATGGACCAATGACATATACAATAAGTTCAAAATCTGAAGTAAGTAAAGTATATCCTGTAGGTAAAAGCAATGTACTACATCAAATAGTACTAACTGTAGATCAATCAGCAACATCGCCAACTAATACTTATACATGTGAATATATTAGTGGAAATGCAAATGGACTACATACTTTCCCAGCAACAGCATCATCAAAAGCTCACGTTTCAAGCTTTGGTTATTGGCATGTTGCTAAAAGTAACGAAATACTTGATGTAAATGGAGAAGATCCTCAGTTGGATAAAGCATCAGTAAAATTATATTATTTAAGTAATGAAGGTGTTTCTGATCCCACAAAACTATATGTTGCAAAAAGTAATGGAAAAACTAATCTATGGATGAATATTCCAGGTGTTGCTGATGCATCGTCAATAGTGTCTTCTTCATTTAAAGGTTTTTGTGATATATCAATAGCTTCAGATTGTGATTGCAATGCATTACCAATTTCATTAACTGACTTTACTGTAAGTAAAAAATCGGATGATGTACTTATAAATTGGGAAACCGCATCAGAAACAAATAATGAATTGTATACACTTGAGCGTTCAAAAGATGGTAAAACATGGAAATCTGTCTACACATGCCAAGGTGCAGGAACAACAACTGAAAAAAGCGTTTATTCTTTTGTCGATAATGATGAGAAATCGGGTTTAATTTACTATAGACTAAAACAAACTGATGTAGACGGTGCTTTTTCTTATAGTTCAGTACGTAGTATCAGAATTTTAAATGAAGATATAAATTTCAATGTTTATCCTAATCCATCAACTTCAGAAAATGTTACTGTTTTAATCTCTGGTAATAAAAACAGTGATGTAATTTTAAAGGTTATAGATAATATAGGTAGAGAGATATATAGTGGTACTGTCCAAATGTCCGATTCGAATGTTTCAATAAACTTAAGTGATGTTTGTAGCTTAAACTCAGGAGTTTTCTATACAATATCTTTAATATCAAAGGATATGACTTTATCAAGAAAGATATCTGTACAATAGTAATAACGTAGTCATAAAAAAAGGATGTCATCCAAAATTTGTGGTTGACATCCTTTTTTTATATTATTAAAGCAAAGAAATTATTTAGATAATAAGGTTTTAATCAATGAATATATTTTTTCTACTTCTTTAACAACATCAATTTTATTATTCTGTAAAGACCATCTATTGACAGTTATTCGTAATGTACCCACAATTACTAATGCCATGTCTGAACAATTTATATCTGTTCTAATTTCTGCAGAACTTTGACTTTCTTCTAATATTTTTTCAAAATGCAATTTTGTATCATCTAAAATTTTTAGAACTTTTTGCTGAGCTTGTGGTTCATTTTTATAGATTCCATCACTAAAATGAACAGTAATTAATGCTGGATTTTCGGCAAAATACGTTAAATACGCATTAATTGTTTCTTTTAACTTTTCAATAGGAGAAATATCAACACCAATAATATCCGTAAATTTTACATGAACCTTAGACTCTAAATAGCTTAAAATAGCCATTAGAATTTCCGATTTACTTGGGAAATGTCTATATACAGCAGCTTCAACAAAACCAATTCGTTTCGACAAATTTTTAATTGTTAATTCTTGAATACCTCCTTCTCCAATTAATGCAATTGAAGTATTTATAATTTGAAGTTGGCGAGTTGAAAATTCTTTCATTTGTTTTAATATTAAGTGTTGACACTTTAACTGTTTAAGAATTTCTTTATAAATTCTATTTAGGTAGCAAATTTAAACATGAAACTGACAGTACCTACATTCGTATTCACTTTTTTTGTTGAAATTTTAAATTAAAATTAAATATTTAAGAATTAAATATTAATTCTCATTAAGTAAACTGTATTTTTGTTCTATTAATCTAAAACATTTTTAATTGGAATCAATAGATCTACTTTTCCAAAAGGCTGTTCAACTTGAATCACTAAATATAGAAGAAGGCCTTTTTTTATACAAAAACGCAACTAGCTCTGACCTTGTTTTTGTTGCAAATGAAATTAGAAAAAAATTTCACAATGATAATAAAGTAACATGGATTATTGATCGAAATGTTAATATTACAAATGTTTGTATCGCTCGATGCAAATTTTGCAACTTCCACCGACTTATAAATCAAGATGGTACATATATTACAAACATAGAAGATTATAAGCACAAAATTGATGAAATGATTTCTTTGGGAGGCAATCAACTTTTATTACAAGGAGGTTTACACCCTAAATTAGGATTATATTTTTATATAACTTTATTCTCAGACATAAAAAAACTATATCCACACATTAAATTGCATGCACTTGGTCCAGCAGAAATACATCATATTGCACGAATAGAAAAAACGACATATAAAGATGTACTAATTCAGTTAACGAATGCTGGATTAGATAGTTTACCTGGAGCAGGTGCCGAAGTTTTAAGTAATAGAGTACGTAAAATACTATCGCCAGGTAAATGTTCTGCAGAAGAATGGTTAGACGTAATGCGTGAAGCTCATAAATTAAATATTACAACTTCAGCAACTATGATGTTTGGGCATATTGAAACTATTGAAGAACGAATCCAGCATCTCATATCAATTAGACAAGTACAATCTGAAAAACCTATAGAAAGTCAAGGTTTTGCGACATTTGTTCCTTGGCCTTTTCAAGAAGAAAATACCGTTTTAAAAGAATCTTTAGGAATTAAAAATTCTGTAAGTAGCGAAGATTATATTCGTTTCATTGCTTTAAGTCGATTAATGTTGCCAAACATTAAAAATATCCAAGCTTCGTGGTTAACCGTAGGAGTTCCAACAGGACAAATATGCCTACATGCAGGAGCAAATGATTTTGGATCAATAATGATTGAGGAAAACGTAGTTTCTGTTGCTGGAGCTAATCATAAAATGGACGCCGAAGGAATGAAAAAGGCAATAACCAATGTAGGCTTTATTCCTCAATTAAGAAATCAGAAATACGAATATATTTAAACAATTAGTTATTAATTGTCACAATTTTATATTTCCCTGATATTTGTTTAAACCATAATTGATTATCACCAATCATAACACCACGTTGATCATGGAATAACTGACGAATTCGTTGACCAAGTACTGCTTCACGAATTGTTTGTATGAATATTTTGTCGTAATTTCTAACAAAATCGGCTTCATCTTTTGTTTTACCTAATGGATAAGCTATAAAATTTGCAATTTGATCTTTATCATTTAGCTTAACCATATTTCGGAATTGCATGTAAAAATCTTTAAATGCTCGTGGATTAGTAATCCCTGCAACTGCCCAAGATGCAGAATTTTTACCTTCATAATAGAAAATCTCATCACTATATTCACCATCATCAACAGCTACAACCTGAGGAACAACAGGTATGGTATCTGCTTTTATTAAAACAATATTACCACTTGGTTTCAGTCTATATTCTGAAATAATGGAATCATTTGCATCGACAGATTCAGCTGGTTCGTCTGTTTGTAGTGCTTGTAAACGTCTAGTTATAATAGTTGAGTCATTAATAATATTTGCTTTCATAATATATGAATAGCCTTCGTATTGACTATTAGCAGCAACTTCAATGTTTGAGATAGGAGTTCTTCCTTTGACAAATACAAGCTTGATTAATTTATTTTCACCACTCGTTAATAATAATGAAAACACTCTTAATCGTCCCATTTTACGTTTTCCATAAAAATATACATTCCATGCTGTAGCATCTTCAATCTCGGGAAGTAACTTTGCAAGATTTTCTTCATCAACCTTACCCAATGCAGTATCAACAACAACACTATCTATTGAAATTTTATTCTCAATTGTTGCTTTACATTTTGAATTCATCATTCGAATCGAAACATCTGTTACTTTGTGGCATGACACAAATAAAATAGATATGAATACTACTATACTAATGATACTATATTTTGCTTTCATACGATGTATGTTAAAATTGCTATTAATGATTAGAACTCGAAAAAGAATTGTAATAAATCTGTGTTGTAAATCTAAAACTCTTTTAAACTTAAAACAAATCTAAAAGTACTAAAAATATTGTAATTTTACGACCTAATTTACGACAGACTCTTATTAGAATTAATCTATTTTTCTCTTAAACAAGACAAATCTGATTAAATATTTTTAAATAGACCCAGATGAAAATCGAAATAATGGATACAACTCTCCGCGATGGTGAACAAACATCGGGAGTTTCTTTTACAGACAAGGAAAAATACACAATAGCAAAACAATTATTGACAGAATTGTGTGTTGATAGAATTGAAATTGCTTCAGCTAGAGTTTCGAAAGGAGAATTTGAAGCGGTAAAACGAATAATGAAATGGGCAGATAAAGCAGGATTTATTGAAAAAATTGAAGTCCTTGGCTTTGTTGATGGAACTACATCAATAAATTGGATTTCGGATGCAGGAGGAAAATGTCTAAATCTTTTATGTAAAGGTTCATTAAAACATCTTGAGGGACAATTAAAAAAAACGCCTCAACAACATGTCGACGATATTAAAAATGTAGTTGCATATGCCGATCAAAAAGGAATAATTGTTAATATATATTTAGAAGATTGGTCTAATGGAATGCGATCGTCGCGTGAATATGTACACTTTCTGATAGATTCACTTAAAGAAACATCGATTAAGCGTTATATGCTACCCGACACATTAGGGATTTTAAGTCCCTCGGAAACATATAGCTTTTGTAAAGAAATTGTTACAAAATTCCCAAACCTACATTTCGATTATCATGGTCATAATGATTACGATTTGGCTGTAGCAAATACAATGTTAGCAATCGATGCAGGAGTTTTAGGAATTCACACTTCGGTAAATGGACTTGGAGAAAGAACAGGTAATACACCCTTGTCGAGTATAATTCCAGCATTGAAAGATCTTTCGAATATTACATTACAAGTAAAAGAAGAACATCTTACACATATTAGTAAATTAGTTGAGGTAATTTCAGGTATACGAATTCCAGTAAATAAACCAATTATAGGTGAAAATGTTTTTACACAAACAGCAGGTATTCATGCTGATGGTGATAATAAAGGAAATCTATATCACAGTAAATTGATGCCTGAACGATTTGGTAGAACAAGAAAATACGCATTAGGAAAAACATCTGGCAAAGCTAATATCCAAAAGAATCTTGAAGAATTAGGTTTAGACTTAGATCAAGAAACATTAGTAAAAGTTACGAATAAAGTTATCGAATTAGGTGATAGAAAAGAATCGATAACAACCGAAGATTTACCTTATATTATAAGTGAAATTTTAGGTGAAATGGCAACTGAAGATAAAGTAACTATTACCAATTATTATATCGCACATGCAAAAGGATTAAAACCGGTAGCAACATTAAGTCTTGAGCGTGAAGGTAAATTGTATCAAGAAACCGCTGCAGGTGACGGACAATATGATGCTTTTATGAATGCTTTGAGAAAAATTTATTCGCAGTTTGATGTTAATCTACCTGTGTTACTTGATTATATTGTAACCATACCTCCAGGAGGAAAAACTGATGCTTTAGTTGAAACGATTATCACTTGGGATTTTGGGGTAAAAATAATTAAAACAAGAGCTTTAGATCCTGATCAAACAGCTGCTGCAATAAAAGCAACTATAAAAATGTTAAATCTTTTAGAGTTACAAGATGTTCATTAATGTATTAAGAAATAATTTAAGTTACAATTTAAATTATTTCTTAATACATTGACACATCAATTCATCGCACCAACCATACGGTGAATAAACCCAGTCCTTTTTACTTCCAATAATTTCAAAATTGCATTTATTAAACAAAGAAATACTATTTGTATTTGATGAGAGAATATTTGCATATAATTGATGTAATTGCAAAATTGAAAAACAATATACTTTAAGTTGTTCAAGAGCAAGAAAACCAAATCCTTTACCACGTTCATAAGGATCGATTAAAATACCAATACCTGCACGCTTATGAATTGGATCAAAATCGAACAAATCAATAGCACCTATAATTTGATTATTTCTAACCTTATCAGTAATAATCAAACGTAACTGTTTTGCAGAAAAAATATCTTCATGAGAATTTAAAATATATTGTTCTAAAACATTTCTAGAGAAAGGAACGACTGTAGAACTTATAAGCCAATTCTCAGTATTATTTTCCCATGAGTACAAAACATCGATATCAGAGGGTTCAAGAGCTCTTAATCTAATTAAATCATTTTCTAAAATTGAATTGGTCAACATGATACATAAGATTTTTCAAAGATTACAATTTTATAATTGAATAACCGAAAACAAAATAATTAAAATAAATTGAAAAATGTTTATATTTTTTTTCAAAAAAGCATTGGCTAATGAAATACAAAACCTATTTTTGCCTAAATTTTTTGAACAGGCTTTAATTAATAAACATAAGCTGTTATATGTCGGATAAACAAAAGACTATAAAAACACCTTTCAGCTACTCAGGAAAGGGATTGCATACAGGAGTAGAAATCACAGTGACGGTAAAACCCGCAGATGTAGATTTTGGATATAAATTTAAGCGTATTGATCTTGAGCCAAACGTTCTTATTGGAGCTGTAGCAGAAAATGTTACAGAAACAGCAAGAGGTACGGTAATAGGTTCTGCTGGTGCAACAGTAAGTACAATAGAACATCTTTTAGCAGCATTGTATGCTAATGGTATAGATAATGCGGAAATTGAATTAAATGGTCCTGAAGTTCCAATTTTAGATGGAAGTTCAAAACCTTGGATGGATGCAATCGTTAATTCTGGTTTAGTAGAGCAGTCTGAAGACAAACGTTATTTTGTAATCAAGAAGAAAACTGTATACGTTGATGAGGAGTCTGGAATTCAGATTATTGCATATCCTGATGATAGTTTGAGTTTTGATGTTAAAATAGGATATGATTCTCCTTTTTTAAGAAATCAATATGCAAGTCTTTCAGATTTATCTGATTTTGGTAAAGAAATCGCAGAGTGTAGAACTTTTGTTTTCTTCCGTGAAATAGAGAAATTAGCTAAGATGAATCTCATTAAAGGTGGTGATTTATCAAATGCTATTGTAATCGTTGATCATAATGTTAAGCAAGAAGAAATTGATACTATTGCTACAATATTTGGTAAACAAAAAATTGAAATAAAATCACAAGGAATTTTAAATAATATCGATTTAAAATTTGATAATGAACCTGCACGTCATAAATTACTTGATTTAATTGGTGATTTATCGTTGTGTGGTGCTCCAATAAAAGGTCGAATTATTGCAACTCATCCAGGACACAAAGCAAATACTGAGTTTGCAAAGATTTTACGTCAAATCATAAAAAAAGAAAAAGGTAAAGCAGTAGCTCCTCAAGTTGATATTTATGCTGAACCAGTAATAGATATTGAGGGAATTAAAAACCTATTACCACATAGATATCCATTCTTGTTAGTTGATAAAATTTTGAAACTAACACCGACATCTATTATTGGTATGAAAAATGTTACCTTTAATGAAAACTTCTTTATGGGACATTTCCCTAAAGAATCAGTTTTTCCTGGAGTATTACAGGTAGAAGCCTTAGCACAATGTGGAGGTGTTTTAGTATTGAGTCAAGTTCCAGATCCAGAAAATTATTTAACGTATTTTGTTTCTATTAAAGAAGTAAAATGGAGACGTAAAGTAGTTCCAGGGGATGTATTAATATTTAATTTAGAATTTGTAAGTCCTTTCCGAAGAGGTATTGCACATATGAGAGCCCAAGCATTTGTTGGCGACCAAATTGCATGTGAAGGGGAAATGATGGCACAAATTGTTAAGAAAACCGCAGAATAAATGAGTAATCAACTATTACCTTACATTCATCCTGACGCCAAGATTGGCAAAGATGTAGTTATTTCACCTTTTTCTTATATCTACGGAAATGTTGAAATTGGAGATGGTACTTGGATAGGTCCAAATGTTACTATCATGGACGGAGCAAGAATTGGGAAAAATTGTAAAATATTTCCAGGTGCGGTAATTTCAGCAGAACCTCAAGATTTGAAGTTCCAAGGTGAAGTTACAACCGTTGAAATTGGTGATAATACCGTAATTAGAGAGTGTGTGACAATTCACAAAGGAACTGTAGACAAAATGAAAACAGTTGTTGGTAGTGATTGTTTAATAATGGGATATGTGCATATTGCACACGACTGTTTTGTTGGAAACGGATGTATTCTTGCCAACTATTCAGCTCTTTCAGGCCATTGTGTAATTGAAGATTATGCAATTCTTGAAGGTAAATGTGGTGCACAACAATTCATTCGTATTGGAAAACATGCCTTTATTGGTGGTGGAACTTATATTAGAAAAAATGTACCTCCTTATGTTAAAGCAGCTCGTGAACCAATTAGTTATATGGGTGTTAATGCAATAGGATTGCGTCGCAGAGGATATTCGGAAGAAGTTGTTAATAATATTCAAAACATCTATCGTGTGTTATTCCAAAGAGGAACAAACATTTCGCAAGCAATTGATATTATTTGCCAAGAATTCCCAGAATCACCTGAATTAAGTGAGATTATAGAATTTGTAAAAGCTTCTGATAAAGGTATTATCAATAGAGGTTAATCATACTAAAGAATAAAAAGAGAGCGGGTTTCAATAATTTGAAACCCGCTCTCTTTTTATATCTACAATAGTTAAACTTGATTATTCTTTAATATTATATCAAGTTTAAACAATCCCTTCGCGAAGAATATCGTGCATGTGTATTATGCCAATATATTTATCGTTACGAGTTACTACAAGTTGCATTATTTTATTATCCTCCATAAGGTTAAATGCAGATATTGCTAACGCTGAATCTGAAATTGTTTTTGGATTCTTGGTCATTATATCTATTGCAGTTAGAGTTGAAAAATCGGGATATTTTTCAAGCATTCGACGTAAATCTCCATCGGTTACAATTCCCAATAGTTGTTCTTCGTCAGAAATTACAGCTGTAGCTCCTACTCGTTTTTGTGAAATTTCTAAAATTGTTTGATTAATTGATGTATTTGCTGCAACCCGTGGCGGATTTTCTTTCAAAGACAAATCGCTAACTTTCATGTACATTTTTTTTCCGAGTGCTCCCCCTGGATGATATTTAGCAAAATCTTCTTGACCAAAACCGCGTAAATCGAGTAAACAAACTGCCAAGGCATCGCCAAGTGCAAGTTGAGCTGTAGTACTACTGGTTGGAGCTAGATTATTAGGGCAAGCTTCTTTTGATACAGTAGCTTTTAACACTAAATCGGACTGTTCAGCAAGATACGATTTGGTTTCAGATACCATTGCGATGATAGTGTTCCCTCCTCTTTTAATTAAAGGAATTAAAATTTTAATTTCGGGAGTACTTCCACTTTTTGAAATACATAAAACAATATCATTGGGACGAATCATTCCCAAATCTCCATGAATGGCATCGGCAGCATGCATAAACATAGATGGGGTTCCCGTAGAATTGAGTGTTGCAACTATTTTATTTGCTATGATTGCACTTTTGCCAATTCCAGTAATTACTAATCGACCTTTAGAAGAGTAAATTTGCTTTACTGCTTCAACAAAATCATTGTCGAGATAGTTTACTAAATTCTGAACTGCGTTAGCTTCTTCTTTAATGGTAAGCTTTGCTACCTCAAGTATTTTATCGTTTGTTTCCAATTCAACATTATTTAATGTACAAAAATAGTTGAATTTCGATTAAATGCGAACTTGTTTTATGTTTAATCGGCGATTAAATTATTACCTCAACAATAAAACATTGCCAAACGAAGTATTTCCATTGGTTTTAACCCCTTTTTGTCCTTCCCAGAGTTTTCCATCGAGGAATTCTACTTCCATTTTCCAAACATAACTATCTACTTTTTGCACAACACCATCGTATGTGCCATCCCAACCCTCGGCAGGTTGACCATTATATAGTTTATCAGTATACCAAAGTAAGTTTCCCCAAATATCATAAATCCACATTTTATAGTATTTTAAATGGAATCCTTTAGCGGTAAAGTGGCTTAAGTTTGGTGATTTATGATCGGGACAAAATGCATTAGGTACATATAATGCTTCTTTAATATCTATATTAATTTGTTTTGTAATTGTGTCGGGACATTCGTATCCAATCGGATTTGAAATTAAATAGATACTATAAGTTCCAAATGAATAATTCTCATTATACACTGTTTCTTGTAAATATTCGTTCCTCGTTTGATTGATTAAAGTATCTGTTTCGCGACCAAAGTTCCAAATAAAAGATTGAGGTAGAAGCTCTTTATATTTACCATCAGTTATATATAACGAATCAGTTATGTTTGTAAAATGATACTTATAATTCTCATAAGGAACTGTATAACTAAAATCGGGAGATGGTACAGATGCAATTCTAATTACGGCACTATCGGTTGCAATACACCCAAATTTATTTTTTTCTGTAACATAAATAGTATCAATTCCTTGATCTATAAAATCAAAATCTTGAAAAAATTGAGCTCCGTCGACTACCCTATAACTAACACGTCCTCCTGTAACATTCCAAATATATTCACTTTCTTGGTTTTTTGTTGTAACATTATAACGTTGTTTTGTTGAATTTACACAAATTTGTTGTGGTCCAATAACTCCATTTTTTGGAGTTGGTCCTGTTGTCACCGAATCTGTTGCAATATCGCTTTTACAGCCATTTATCTCATCCCAAACATGAAAAGCAAACGTTCCAATGTCCTCGATCTCGGGTGTTACATCAAATCCTTCATAATATTTCTCAATTGAAGGAAAATACCAAGTTATCTTATTGCCCTTATTTATTGATAGATTTAAATCACTAGACCCTAAGCAAATTGTATCGGGATGAAGTGTTGGTGTTGGTGGTTTTTGTTTTAACAAATAATCGAAATAAAAAGGATCGCTATAACAATATCCATCGAAATAAATTGTGCTATACCGTACTTTTTGATCAAGAATTAGATTTGATAATGGAGGTTGATATGATAAAATATCAGACGCTATTTTATTGTTTTTTGAATTATACCAAGTAGTTCCAATTGCTGGTATAATACTCATTGAAATTATTGGTGTAGCTTGACATGATTCGTATAAAATTTCACCAAATGGAGCTGCTGGTTTTTGGTAAATCTCAAATTGAACTTTAACGGGCTCACTAACGCACATATCGTTATTTGTTACCCAATAATATTGAGTTCCTGCTTTTGTACTTATTGGCTTTAAGGCTGTTGAAATTGCAATTAATGTATCTAAACTAACATTGTTATACCATTTCACATCACCATAAATATTTGAAACTTGAAATATTGGTAAATAATCTCCCTCGCAAATTGGTTTCAGTGGAGAAATGACAGGATTAGGCGTTTTATATCGTGACCATGTAACATTAACTCCTGCTCCTTCGCAGCCATTTAATTCTAACGAAACCATATACGTTACAGAACCTGGACCTGCAAAAACAGGCGAAAAGGATGGATCATTTGATACAACATTATAATTTTTATCTCGCCAAATAACATTAGCTGTTTTACCCTCAATAATAGTATTTGATACAATAGCGTTATCTAGAGCATCGTACATACATTTTTTTGTTGGTTTCGTTACAAGTGGTGGAGGCGTTACGCAACTTGTAATTTTAAGTCGCATAGTATCTGCAACACTTTCACAACCATTAATTATTTGTGTTATATAAAAGTATCGTTCAACGACATTTGAATATCCATGAAAATATGGATTGCCAACAAAAAGTTTAGTATTCAAGCTAGAATTTTCATACCATTGCATTTCACCATCGCCTTCAGCAGGTATAGATGTTTGTAAATCATATGTTGTTGTTTGCACATCATATACAACTGGTGGTGGAGTATAATGTACTATGATATTTTTAGTTACAGTATCTGTACAATTGGTTGAAGGATCGGTATAAGTATAACTAATTGGAATATTTTTCTCTGAATCAGCTAACAATGGGATAAACAAAGACCCATTAACACCTTCACCATAAAATGTTCCGCCTACCGGACTTGCGTTTAATTGCAATGGTCCGGCATCGTAACAACGCTGCACATCGAGGCTAAATGCCAGCTCGGGTTTTGGGTTAACTTGCACTGTTTGGCTTACAGTATTTTTACAACCATTATTATCAACGAATAAATAGTTAATAACATGGCTTCCTATTCCTGCAGTTGCAGGATTGAATAAAGTATCAATAACTCCTGTTCCACTATAAACACCTCCTGATGGTGATGCTTTATTAATAGAAATAGTATCGGCATATATACACACAGATGAGATTGCACCAAATTGTATTTCAGGCAATTTATTTATAGAAATTGTAGCACTCGAAATTCCATAACAAGCTTTTGAATCGGTTCCAGTTACATGATAAACGGTTGTTGATTGGGGAGCTGTAAATTCAACGTTATCGAGAATATCTTTATCCCAGATATAAGTCATGGCTCCTTGACCTTGTAAACTTACTTTTTCGTTAGGACAAATTTGAATAGAACTTGCAAAAACTGTTGGAATAGGATTAACAGTCACTATTGCTGTTGCTGTATTATAACAACCTTTAGCATCAGTTCCTGTTACGGTATACGTTTGTGTGTGTTGAGGAGCAAATTGCATATTATCGTAAATATCACCATCCCATTCATAGCTAATCGCTCCAGAACCTTGTAGTTTAGCGTATTGTTGACCAATACATATTGTTTGAGATTGTGCTGTTACATTGGGTAATGGATTTACGATAACTGTTGTTGATGTAGTGTTTTTGCATCCCTTTGAATCAGTACCTGTAACATTATAGGTTTTAGATTGACTGGGAGTAAACAATATATTATCCTTAATTCCACCATCCCAAACATAGCTTAATGCACCACTAGCTTGTAACTTTGTAGCAAAACCGTAACAAACAGTTTGAGGAATAGTTGTGATATTGGGTAATGGATTTACTGTAACAGTAGCAATTGCAGTATTTACACATGAATTTACATCTATTCCAGTTACACTATACGTTTTTGTTTCAATAGGTAAAAATGACACATTATCAGTAATTTCGTCAGTCCATTCATAGATTAAAGCTCCACTAGCACTTAACTTTGTTATTTGTCCAACACAAATACTACTAGATGAAACTACTATAGTTGGTAAATTATTTACCGTAACAACAATACTTGAAGTATTTAAACATCCATTACTATCACTCCCAGTTACTTTATAGGTTTTTGTAGATGTTGGAGAAAAAGATTGATTATCGATAACATTATTATCCCAAATATAGGACTGAGCTCCCTGCCCTATAACTTTCGTTGTTTTCCCAATACATATAATTGCTGGATTAGCAACCACATTTACTGTAGGTAATGAATTAACAGTGAGAATTGCCGATGCTGTCCCTTTGCATCCTTTACTATCGGTACCAGTAACATTGTATATTTTTGATATTGAAGGTAGAAATAATATATTATCAACAATTCCTCCATCCCACACATAAGAATTTGCCCCCTGTCCATTGAGTTTGGTTGATTTCCCCAAGCATATAGTAGGTGCAATAACAGAGATTGTTGGAACAGGATTTACGATTACCATTGTAGAAGTTGTATTCAAACAACCCTTACCATCAACACCTGTTACATTATATTGTGCAGTTGATAATGGTGAAAAAGATATATTATCAATAATTCCGCCATCCCACACATACGTAATTGCACCATTAGCACTTAATTTTGTAGGTTGACCAATACAAATAGTCGGTGAAGCAACTGTAATTGTTGGAATTGCATTTACTGTAACAACAATACTTGAGGTATTTAAACATCCATTACTATCACTCCCAGTTACTTTATA
>Ga0302288_1000874_pt1 | contig 21665 bp, 11 predicted proteins | sample III_Fen_N1_1_FD_194549 | JGI IMG/M metagenome (GOLD analysis project Ga0302288, IMG submission 194549) | Peat permafrost microbial communities from Stordalen Mire near Abisko, Sweden - III_Fen_N1_1 | ecosystem: Environmental > Terrestrial > Soil > Wetlands > Permafrost | place: Sweden: Abisko...
TTTCGCTCAGTACGGGTGTTGCCATTCCGATGCTGCTGACCCGAAAGGAATCGATTAAAAAATCGAAATTCAATAAGAATAAAAAAGTGGTAGTTTAATCTTGAAAATGGGCCGGAAAGTGGTTCTATAACGGGTCGTATGGGTAAAATGAAGCAGACATTTTAGGTGCAGAGCACCGTTGACAGTTGTAGTATGTATGTTGAAATACCAATAAAAGGTGCGGAGCACCGAAATATTATAACACAAATTATCTGTAATATTCCGGTGCGCTGCACCTTTTCTGATTTTATCTGGTTTTTACTACAAATATTATGCGGCTCAGCCGCTTTCGGACAGCTAAAATTCAATGGCTAACTGATTTTAGCCTAATAAGAAATGGATATTCAATATTTTACCCACACCATCCGATAGAGCCGGAAAATTATTCCGTTGCTCACCCAACCCAATCGTCACAAGCCTAAAAAATGCGTTTACAGAACTTCGGAAAAATTTCAGAAGCTTAGAATTAAGTAATAGGAATAATATAATGTCGTATTAAATATTACTCACCCCGAAGACCGATAAATCGGTCTTTCCCCCTCTCTTTTAAAAGAGAGGGGTCAGAACACCGAAGGTGTGATGGGGGTGAGTCAGGATTTAAAACCAAATTATACGACATTTAATCATTCTCATTACTTAGATAAAATAAACGAACGCAAAAATTTCTAATGTACGAAGCACTAGTTATAACACCTGTAAAAGACTCGTTGAAGACAACGACTGAAACCATACAAACTGTCCAAAATTCAAATGGTGAGTTTTATTATTGTATTTTTAACGACTTTAGTACGGAAGAAACAACGAAGGCGTTGAAATCATTAAGTCTTCAGTACAATTTCGAACTAATAAATTTGTCAGAAATCACTGATAGCCCATCACCAAACTACAGGCTGGTATTGCAAATGGCACAAAAAAAAGCATTGGAACTTGGGGTGCCTCTTATTATTGTCGAATCTGATGTCGAAGTTCAGCCCACTACCTTTAATGAACTAATCAATTGTTCCAAAGATCTCACTCAATGTGGTATGGTTGCAGCAATCACCAAAGACAATCATGGAAAGATCAACTTTCCATACCTGAACTTTAAAACTACAGAAAAAGAAGTTATCAAAACCAGACACAGTCTAAGCTTTTGCTGTACACTTTTAACTCAAGAACTACTCAAACAATACGACTTTCAAAAATTATCTGCTGAAAAGCATTGGTATGACGTTACCATTTCACGCAAATCAATTAAATTAGGATTAAACAATTACTTGCTGGTTTCGAGAGGTGTTTTGCATAAACCACACAGCAGCAGACCTTGGAAACAATTAAAGTACCAAAATCCAATTAAATATTACTTTCAAAAACTCATCAAGCGATTAGACCGGATTTGAATGACCCGATTGCGCGGGATAGGACAACTTCTAAGTATATGACAAGATTTTAGGTCGCATTTACAACTTCAGCGGAGGCAATTTCAGAAACAGTTTGCATGTCTTCAGTTTTAGCGAAGGCAAATTCAGAAACAGTTGGCGTCTCTTCAGTTTCAGCGAAGGCAATTTCAGAAACAGTTGGCGTGTCTACAGTTTCAGTGGAGGCAATTTCAGAAACAGTTGGCGTGTCTTCAGTTTCAGCGGAGCCAATTTCAGAAACAGTTGGCGTGTCTTCAGTTTCAGTGGAGGCAAATTCAGAAACAGTTGGCATGTCTTCAGTTTCAGCGGAAGCAATTTCGAAAATAGTTTGTCCGTTTTAGCCTTTTTTGGCTTTATAATGTTTGGTATGGGTAAAAATATACGAAAATCTGTATGAATTATTACTCCATCGGAGTAAGCTGTGAATAACCCCCAGATTTATCTGGGTGGAAAATAGGCAATAAAGTCTATAACTCAGTCGGAGTTTCCCGAAATATCAAATACTTTTTTCATATAATGTGGTTTATATTTGAATGTTACAATCCTATAAAAATTGAAAATGGACAACTCTAACAGAGTTAAACAAACTGATCCATTTATATTCCCCCAGATAAATCTGGGGGTTATATACGGTAAACTCTTACAGAGTTAATTAACTTGCAATAATAAACATACCTACACCATCCGTCATAGAGCCCTTTTGCTTTGAAAATCAATGTTTGTAAGGGTTTGGCGCTGTTTCTACATTACTGAATTGTTTTTTTCATTTATCAATTAAAAATTTAAGCCCGAATGTTTTGTTTTATTTGTTCAATTGTTTTAATTTTAGTTGATAAATGTTATTTAGTTACTTAACCTTCAATTATTTCAAATCGATGAATGAAATACAAGCAATTCAACATGCTTCGAACAAATTGATTGTTAAAGAAGCAACAAATGATCCTGCAAGCCTTGCAATTGTTCCTAATTTTAACAACGGGATCATCCGACTTGGTGAAATTAACTCCGAAGTTGACTCTCTCGGGATTCAACAGGAAAAAGACCTGACTGGAGTAAAAACCGATAAAGATAAAACGGTGTTCTCCCTGGCCGATTATGTGATCGAAATTTCCGGTGCTGTGCATTCTCATGCATACCAAACCGGGAATGCTACTCTAATGAGCCGTGTCGATTATAAAGCTTCGGTAATTAAACATTTGGCTACGCCTGAATTACTTAAAGTGGCCGGCATTGTTCTGGTAGAAGCGCAGAACCTGCCCGCTGAGGAATTGATGCAAGTGGGAATTGGTCCCGAAGATTTATCAACGGTACAAAACCTGATTGCTGAATTAAAAGAAGTGAATACGGGACCCAAAGAAGCGATTATTGACCGCGCCGGAGTTACCGAAAAGCTGGGTGCACTGTTTGCCGAATCGAAAGGGATTGTAAAAAACATACTCGACAAACTGGCGCCACAGTACAAGCGCAAAGCTCCCGAATTCTACCGTCGTTACGAAGCTGCACGAGGGACGCGGTGCAAAGGCAAAAGCTCAACAAAACCGGAAACGGTATCCCAACCGGAAGTATCCGCTAATTAAATTCACAAAAAAAAACAGCCGGAAGAAAATACCTTCTGGCTGTTGTTTTTATTGTAGGGATGGAATTTATACAAAATGCAATTCTAAATCAGTCCAAAGTCTTTCATGTATAATGCCGATGAATAGAAATGTTAAGACCAATCGAGTGTGCGATGATTGGTCTGTTATATTTCTTCAATCGGTATAAAACCTTGATCCATTAACATTTTCATCAATTTTCCAGAGAAATAAAGATTATCAGCCTTGCTGTACCGAACCTCAGTAAAGACCTGTGCCAAATTTTCTTTACTATTCTCAGTTACAAATTTACGTGACGATTCAAGATTCTCCTTATCTTGATAGATTTGCATGATTTTTTCATCTGTATAATCTTTATATTCTTCCAGATGAATAATCGAATTTAAAGGCAATCGATCTGTTAATTCAGGTATCACCTCAGGATAGCCTAATGTTAAAGAAGTGATTGGAATGACACCAACCGGCAAATGAAGTACTTTGCTTATTTCAGGAGCATTGTAAAGGGTAGTTCCAAGGTAACAAATTCCTAACTTCAAGTTTTCAGCAGCAATGCATATATTTTGTGCCAAAATAGAGGAATCAATAACACCATTAATAAGCCACAACAGATTTGAAAAATTAGATTTCGTATCATTTGCCAGACACCATTTTGAAAATCTATTAATATCAAAACAAATTGTCAACAATACGGGTGCTTGCAAGACCATTGGTTGATTATAATGTAAAGGGGCAATTAATGCTTTTTTCTCTTTATCCTTGGTAATAATCACACTATAAAGCTGCATATTCCCTGTATTCGAAGCCCTTATCCCAGATTCCAAAATTTCAATAAGAACGTCATCATTTATAGCGGTTGATTTATACTTTCTGATTGTGCGATGAGATTTCAACAGTTCCATGTTCGCTAAATAAATACATTTTATGAGTAGCTACAAATAAAAAAGGGAAGCCCGCAAGCTTCCCCTTTTTAATCAATCAATTCGGTATTACCTTTTAACAATCTTAACAGTTTTAGCAATTACATTATCCATGTTATACAGAGAGATAAAGTAATAACCACTGCGTAGTTCGTTTAATTGAATTTGTTTAGTTGGGTTAACAACTTCTTTTACAATCTGACCAGCGATGTTTGTAACAACCACTTTAGAAAGTTGAGAAGCATTATCAACATTAACATAATCAACAAATGGGTTTGGATAAACCTTAAACTCGAGAGAAGCATTTACGATTGGAACATCAGTTACATAGATAGATCCTGTTTTAAAGGTCCAGGTAGAAGCATCAGTTACACCGTCAAATTTATTTCCAGCATTATCTTTAAGAGCTAAACCATCAACCGTAACATAGTATCTTGTATTTATCTCAAGATAAGCGTCTTTAGTTGCAGTATAGTTTACAGTAACATCTTTACCGCTAATCATAGCAAAAGTAATTGGAATATCTAATACTGGAGTTGTGGTATTCATTTTGTAAACTTTCAAATACCCACCTTCACCTGCAACAACATTTTCAGTAAAAGACATTTTCAATATTGGATGATTGTCAGAAATTGTTACACCATCAGTAGGACTCCAAGAAACCAATTCCGGTTTAGTGAAATCACCAGTAGTATAAGTTAACACTTTCGGACCAGCAAATTTATTACCAGACAAATCTTTTATTGCATCTGTCAGAGTAATAGTCACTTTAGTTTGTTCTTTAGCCGAAACGGTCACAGTATAAAGAGTTTTTGTATTATCAGCAACTCCATTTACAACAGTTGGATTAACTTCAAACTTACCACCATCAATTGTTACACCACCATCAAGAACAGACACACCAGTAACTGATTCATTAAATTTCAAATCAACATTGAATACAGTTTTAACTGGGACAGTTGCATCAACAGGAGCAATAACAGTTACAGTAGGAGCAGTAAAATCATTTGTAGTAAATTTCCAGGTAACTTTATCAGTGATACCAGCAAATGGATTAGGAATAGTTGCTTTATCGGTTAAAGAACCAGCATCTACCTTCACATAATAAGCCGTCTTTTCTACCAAACCAGTTGTACTAGCAGTAACAACCGAACCTTCAATCAAAGCAGGAGTAATAGCAATAGTTTGTACAACAGCATCATCAGATGCGCTATAAATCACTATATTACCAGTTACCGCTTTCACAGGTTCGTCTAAAGTAAGAACTAATTTAACATCGGCAGCTTTTACACCAGCAGTAACTGATATACTTGGTGAAACAGAAACAATTTTTGGTCCAGTGTAATCGCCAATTTTAAATTTCCAGGTTGTTTTATCAAGAATACCGGCAAATGCATTTGGAGTAGTAGCTTTATCTATTAAAGCACCAGCATCAACTTTTACATAGTAAGTTTTCGTTTCTGCCAAACCAGTAGGAGTAACAGTAACTACATGACCTGAAACCATTGCAGGAGTAATAGCAACCGTTGAAACAACAGCATCGGTAGCAGCATTGTACACCACTATATTACCTAAACCAGCTACAACATCTTCATTTAAAGTTAGTACAAGTTTAATGTCAGCAGGTTTTAGCGAAGTAGAATCTTTTGGAGAAACACTTACCACTGACGGTTTTGTAACATCAACACCAGTTTTAAAGCTCCAATCCCATTGTGTAGTAATTCCTACAAACGGAACATGACTAACAGAAGTATTTACAAAAACCGAAGAAGGAACAATTACATACAAATCGGTTGCATCAGGTAACTCATTAGCAAAAGTAAATGTTGCAGATTTACCATCAGCAGCTACTTTTATAGCACTTGCCGCAATTTTTTGTATTTTAACATCACCAGAACGTTTCCATAACGAAATAGTATCTGTTCCTGCCTGAATAGCCCTGCTGAAGTTCAATTGAAATACAGGTTTTTTATCAGTAACAGTAGAATTAACCAATGGATTAATAATGGTGTAAGTAGCTGGAGTATAATCTTCAGTTGTAAAGATCCAACTCTTATCCAAAATACCTGCAAATGCATTAGTAGGAACAGCTTTATCGGTTATAGCGCCTGCATCAACTCTCACAAAATATTGTTTCGATACAGAAAATTTGTTATGCGAAATCGTAACAATGGTATCACCACCACCAGCTGAATATTGCGAATTGAAGTCAACTTTTGGACCTGTGATCGATATAATTTCAAATGGAGTTCCATCTGATTCATAGATAACAATGTTACCAGTACCAGCTTGTACAGGTTTATCAAAACCTATTCTTAATTTAGCATCAAGCAGTACTTCTGTCGCATTTTTAGCAGGGAATAAGGTAACTATACCAGGACCAGCTTTATCAGCAGTATTAAATGTCCAAGTTTTACCTACTGTAGAATTACTATCACTAATACCTGCAAATAGATTTTTGCTCAAGCTAACATCCGTAATGAATCCTTTGTCAATCGTAACATAGAATTTTGTATTCTGTGGAAGATTAGCATGTGCTATTGTAACTACCTTTTTGTCAACAGTCACCTTACCACCATCAGCAGTAATCGTCTGAAGAATGTTACCAGAAACTAATTCACGTATGTAAAGATTTCCAGAACCAATAGCTACATTTTCATTGAAAGTAATCGTCATAGCAACATCAGTAGCAGCAACACCTATAGGAGAATATGCAACAACTAACGGTTCTTTGTAATCACGAATCGTTGTTTCAGCAAATGTTTTTGCATTATCAGTAGAAACTGTTGCAGCATCAAGTACACCAGCAGTTATTTGATTTTGGTTGTAATCAGCTACTTTCACTAAAGACTTTAAGCCATAACGAACTACCGTTGATGTGACAGCATTTTGAGCTATTTTATCTTTTGGAGTAATCGTAATAGTTTTATAATCAGCAGAAATAGTTGCAGTAAAAGGTATAGTGGTATTTGAAGCTACATCAATTAAGTCAACATAGTTTCCAACCAAATTATTATCAATCACCTGAACAGCAACTCCCGGAATAATACCAGTAGTAGCATAAATTGGTTCATCAAAAGATATTACAAAAGGTCCCATCTCACTGGTTTCAGTTGTTTTATTCTTTGGATTGAAAGCAATTTTTGGAGCGGTTCCATCACCAGTTGTAAAATTAAACTGAAGACCATTGCCTGCATAATTAACAACCTTATTTCCATTTACATCCTGAATATCGTTAAATTTAACGGTATAAGTAGAAGCATCAGCTAATTTAGCCTTAGGAGTAATGGTAAAACGATCTACACCACCAGAAGCATTTGTATCAAAAGCAGCCAACGTAGCAGCAACTTTTGCACCATTTGCATCATATAAACCAAGTATAGAATCAGAATTAGCAGAAATAATGTAAGCTAAATAAGGATGTTTTGTCCAAATAACATCAGAATTTGCAGTAACGGTAATCGATGCACTAGGATTTACACTTTGATCAGCAACAGTAGGAATAATAGAAAATACGTGAGTAGCTGTTAAAGAAGGTACCACATTTTTAGTTGCAAACTGAAATGCATTAACACCATCATTCGGATAAGGAGTAGTTGCAGTAGAGGCAACAGAGCCATATAAATAATTACCACCATCATCCTTAAAAGAAAGATTATCAACAGCAATGTAATATTTATGTCCGTCTTTCAAAAGATAAGCAGATACATTAAACGTAGCTTCAGTATTATCTGAATTCCATGCAACAGTATTAGGATCAATCGTTTCAATTTCATCATTAGGAATAATACCTGCAGGATAACCAGCTCCACGTTCTTCGTAAATACGAATCACTATCGGTGCTGAGAAAACATTCTCACTAAATTTAATTTTAATACCCTGACCGTCAGATACAGGAGCAACGCCAGCAATAGCACTTACTGCAGGAGTAGTACTAACAATGGTAGGAGCAATAAAATCAATTGCAGTAAATTCGAATGAAACAGGCGATGTACTTTTATTACCTGCTACATCTTTTACAGCGCCAGCATCCAGAGTAACAACATAAGTTGCTTCTGAAGCCCAGTTAGCAATTCCATAAAGAGCACCATTAGCAGCGCCGAGATTTAATGTTAGTTTCTTTGCAGAAAAATTACTTGTTCCAGCTCCTAAAGCCGTAACATCCCATTTTTCAACAATATCCTGAGTTACTTTTTCTCTTACAACAACATAACCAACACCAGCAACAATGTTTTCGTTGTATTCGAACGTAATACCTTTATCCTTAGCTACTTTAACTTCACCATTAGCTGGAGTATTTTTCACAAATACAGGAGGTACATCATCAGGAGTTTTAGTTGCAGGTGATGAAAATGAAGCTAAAGCGCCAGTATTTGGCGAAGTAGCAGCATCAATACCAACAACCCAGATAGTATAAGTAGTATTAGTATCTAACCCAGTAGCTGCAATTGCAGTAGTTGGACTTGGAGTACCAGTAGCTTTAATTTCAGTTACAGTACCAGCTTTAACATCAGCAACGCTAGGAGTACCATCGGAAGTCTTCTTAACAAGGCTATATACGAAACCCTTTTCGTTTGATTGAACCTGATACGTAATTTTAGTACCACTTGCTGCACCAGCTCCAGCTGAAACAGTAACAATTGGACCAGTCTGATCAACTACACTAAATTGTACAGCCTGATCATCTGTTGGAGAAAGAGTAGCTCCATCGCCAAATACTTTATCGTAAGCTTTTTTGCTTGCATTATAAAATGAATTAGCCAATACAGTTACGGTAATCTTTTCACCATCCGTAACAGGAAAATCAACAAGAGTTTTTAGAACAATTGAATTTCCTGAGATCGTAGCATTGTATTTAAGAGCACCAATAGAAGAACTGTTAACTGTAATATACGTATTTGGCCAAGCTTCAAGATCAGGAACAGTAATTGCAGTAGCTCCATCTGCTTTAAAGAATGGTTTATCAAACGTAACAACAATGCTAGAACTTTTAGCTACATCTTTAGCTGCATCAGCAGGAGAAATTGTAGCAACAGGTCCTTGAATAGTGCCCGTATAGAACAAAATATCAGAAGGATTAATTCCAACATTAGCCAACGAAGCCGTCAGACTCGCACCGCTTAAGCCAGTACCATACACATCTTTCAAGAAACCCTCTTCAAAACGGACAACATACCATTTATTAGCTGTCAAGTTATTTCCAGGATTGATCGTAAATGTATCACCTGAAAAACTAGAAGAAGGAGTCACTACAGAGTATTGGTCAACAATTGTCAAAGGACCAGTAACAACACCAGTACCAGTATTATAATCAGCTAACTGATAAACTCTATATGTTTTTGTTGCATCAACTGAATTAATAGCACGATTAAATTTAATATTTAAATCAGAAGCTACATCCACTTTGTCAGCAAACAACTTTGGACTTGATTTTCCAGTATCAATTGTAAACGAACCAGGATTAGTAACACAAGCAAAATCCCATGAAATAGCAAGACCATCGGCAGGTTTATTGATCATTCCTGCAAAATTATTGCCACTAACATCGGTAATCGTATTCGGAGCAATAAAAATATAATACGACTTACCATAAGCAAGACTACCTAATAACTTAATCTTTAACAGATCGTTTGATACACCGGGAGTACCACTATTAGCTAGCGTTAAATTGTCACCAGTAATCGTCTGAATCAAATAATCAGTAGCAGCATCATGGATTTCAGCATAAGCCGTAGGCAAAAGTTTAACTTCTTCAGAGAATGTAACGGTAGGTGTTACATCAACGGCAATACTTCCAGGAGTACCAGCCAAAGCAGGAGAATATACAAGGGCAGTTGGAAGTACAGTATCGTAAGTTCCAAAAGACCAAGTAATTGGAGCCGTTTGAGGGGTTCCTGTTTCACTGGTTAAAGTTCCAATAGGAAGATTTACAGTATATGTTTCGTCAGAAGCTAAATTACTATGCGTAATAGTCAAAGTCTTCTTATCAGCTGATAATGAGGCGCCTGTAAAAGCACCTGGAGCAACTGTACCAGTAACAGTAATACCGCCAGCAACTAAATTAGCAACAGGTTCTTTAAAATCAATCTTGATCGTAACATCCTTCGCTTGATATTTAGCTGCATTCGCAGGACTTACCGTATAACTGGCAAGATTTGGAGCAGTAACACTCTGTGTAGTAAAGGTAACAGCAACAGGAGCGTTTATGTTTCCTGATGCATCCTTAACTGAAGCATCAACTGACAAATAATAAGTTGTTGCTGGTTTCAGAATAGCGCCAGCAGCAAGAGTTAAATTAGTAGCTGTACCAGCCGTAGCAGGGAAGACAACATTTTGTCCGTTTATACCACCTTCTTTCAAGGTAATAATAGACTCATCCATATTTCCACCACCCAATACTTTGGTTACATTTTCGCTTGAACCAACAATAATGCTGGTCGCAGAAGCCACAACAGAAGCATTGTTCGCTGGGGTTAACGTAAGTACAGGAGCAATATAATCACTTACAGTATAATCGAACTCACGTGCACCTGCCAAAACAGTACCAAACGGACCAGGAATTGTTCCAGCTGAGCTTAATGCATTTCCTGCTAAGTCTTCAATATTCGAAGACACCGTTAAACGGTATTGTCCTTGACTAGGTAAATCAAATGCAGGGTCAAGAGTGATCACTTTCTTGTCGGCACTAATCGTTGCAGAAAAATCAGAAGAAAGTACATTTACCCAAGTACCTGCATTGTTTTTCCGAAATGAAAGTAAGTTTTTTACGTTATCATTCGTAATTTCTGTATCATCCAGAAAACGAATTGCTTCGCTGAAAGTAACGGTGAGGTTACTTGTTTTACCAACTGATGCAGGCCCAAAGGCAGTGATTACAGGAGGAATCTCATCTTTCGTAGTAAAAGTTACATCCACCGGATTTTTAACTTCATTACCAGAAAGATCCTCTACCCAATAAGCATAAAAAATTAAACGATAAGTTTTCTGAGGTTTCAAAGCTAAACCAGCAGTAGGAACAACTTTAATAGCATTAGTTCCGTTAAAAGTCCATGTATGAGCAACTTTTGTTCCGTTTTCATACAATTCAAAAGCTTCGTTTAAACCACCAGCATTAACTGAAGCACCAGGAACGATAGCGATTCCTGAATTATGCAGAATATTTTCATTAAAAGTTATTGTAATATCATTTGTTACAGAAACCTTAATATCAGCTCCTGCACCAGGAACAATTGTAGCAACCGGAGGTAAAAAATCACCGGCAGTAAATTTCCATTGCTGAGGTACACCAGTTGCAATGCCAGCATAAGCATTACCAGTAAGGTCAACAACAGCACCAGCATCCATTAAAATATAGTAAGCTTCCTGACTGTTATAGTTCGGGAAGGTAATTTCTATACTCTTATTTACGCCACCAACTTGTTTAATAGCACCAACTGCACTTAATTCAGATTCAAAGAAAGTACTGTTATCTGATTGTTTTTTCAAATAAACCTTTCCGGAAGCAATTTTAACTTCTTCACTGAAGATCATTGTCATTTTAGCATCTTTAGCAACGCCAAAAAATGAATTCGGCAATACAGGTGTTGCTAAAGTAGGATTAATACCATCAATTAGTTTAACAGTCTTTTGTGCACCCAGGGCAAGAGCAGCAGCATCAACACCAGCAGCATTTACGGGTGTTTCAGCAACTCCTGTTGCATTAATATTTGTCTGAGAACCAACCCATATATCACGTTCCAGTGTAGCTCCTTCTGTTGGAGTACCACTAACAGAAGTAAAAGTAACTTCCTGTGTTCCTGCTGTTGAGAATGTCAATTTTTTACCGGTAGAAGTAATTGAAGCAGGACCAGCAGCACCTTTAGCAACATAATCAACCCAAACTAAACCAGCCTCGTTTGAAGTAACAGAAACGGTAATCGAAGTTGTAGTAGTAGCAGTAGCAATCACATTTGAGACAACAGGAGCAGTAAAATCTTTTGTAGAGAATCCCCATTGTTTATCAGCAAAAGCTTTGCCTTCATCAATAAATCCAGGAAATTTATTCGCATTTACGCCGTTATCAACAATAGCACCATTTTCAACTAATATATAATAGTTGCTGTTTTCCAATAATGCGTTAGCTAATGTGAATGTTAAAGTATTTGTGCCAACTCCAGCAATACTTGTAGAAGGAAGAATTTCAACAGTATTTCCAAAAGTAGTTCCATTATCTTTCATCAGGTAAATGCCAGTTCCAGTACCAGAAATAGGAGTACCTAATTTTACAGGTTCATTAAATGTAATAGAAATAGTAGGAATAGTAGCAAGCTGGTTAACAGCACCATCAGCAGGAACCAATGGATTCGTTGTTGCCAGTACAGGAGCGGTCCAGTCACCAATAGAGAATGACCATGATTCTTGATTAATAACTGGTTGGTTTACACCACCAACCTGAAATGCACCAGCATCAATAGCTACATAATAGGTGTGTCCTTCTTTTAGCAAATCGTTAAAGTTAAATGTAACTTTCGACCCACTGATTACAATTTTAGAATCAGTAGCTGGCTTGACGAACAACGGTGTGTCGTCACTAATGTTTGGTATCGTACCATTAGCGTCGTACAAACGGACGTATTTGGTCGATACAGCGGTAACATTACCGTCATAAGTTGCAGAAATCTCCAGATTAGTTTTTTGGTTTCCACTCCCAGCCGTCGGCTTAAGGGTTATAGCAGAATAGCCAGTCATACTAATCAAGAGAATCAACAACAATCCAAAAAACCTTGTAAATGATTTTCTCATAGCATTTGTTTTTTAATTGAACTTAATTGATTGATTGATTGAAATTTATAATTCATTTTTATCTTATTTGTGCATATTTATGCATTAGAATTGAGCGTTTACAATGCAAACGTATAAAAATTATCAACAATGTACAACAACATCGACCGATAAAAATAAAATATTTATCCGCCAGATGTACTTATTTTCCTACCTTTTGCGAAGTTTCAACTCATCCGGAGTCAAAACAAAAACGTCTCATAATCTCAATTTAAATTATTAACAGTTTAAAATGATCTCCCTTGCAACCTCTTTCAAACTCCGATAAAATTACACTAATTATTGATATTCATATCCGAATTACAATAATTTTTATGAATCAATGCAATTTTTTCATGCGCCTGTTAACTCTTTGCGCAAAAAAACAAGTCTCAGCCTTAGAACAAAGAACAACTTTCAGCTAAACGAACTCCTCATTCAGTCAATTGGATGCGGAGATTTTTAATCTAAGTTTTGCAATAAGCGCGATTAAAAATCGCGATACCAAAAATTCAAATTCTGTCAAATAAACAGACGACAAATAAAATTATATACATTATATAATGTTGTATTAGTATAATTAATATAAACTTTAAATATATATATATATATTATACAAATTTTAGGATTTTCGACAAATTTTCCATTACTCGCTTAGATCACAGTTTAAAACGAAGCTGTAAAATTGTTCTAAACCTCTTAATTAAAGGAACATAATGATTTTTAGAGCTCCTGAGAATTGAATCTTTTCTGAATTCCTGCCCGTAGCAAGCATTTTTTTAATTCTAAAGCAAAAAAAACGGCATAAGCCTATTATATATTGTATTCGATTTGAACCGTTACATTAACTAAAAATTAATACCGCTATTGAAAAATGTCATCTTCAGAAATAAATTTGAAGATTCTGAATTTAAGTATTTATTTTGTATGGCTTTAAATCACTAAAGCCTACATTTAAATAAACATTATTCATTTATACACTCATTAAATTTATCAACGATGTCAAAAATTAAAATCGGTATCAACGGTTTCGGTCGTATCGGACGTTTGGTTTTTCGTGCAGCTCAGGAAAGAAACGATGTTCAAATTGTTGCAGTTAATGACCCATTCCTGGATCTTGACTATTTAATTTATATGTTACAGTACGATACTGTACACGGTAAATTCAAAGGTACTGCTGAAAATAAAGGTGGTAAATTATTTGTAAACGGTTTAGAAGTGGCCTTTTTTGCAGAAAAAGATCCAGCTAACATTGGTTGGGGTGCATCAGGCGCTGACTATGTTGTTGAATCGACCGGTGTTTTCACGACTATTGACAAAGCAAAAGCTCACCTTGCAGGCGGCGCTAAAAAAGTGGTGATCTCGGCTCCTTCGAACGACGCTCCAATGTTTGTATGTGGTGTTAACCTTGACGCTTACAAAAATGACATGGATATCGTTTCCAATGCATCTTGTACAACGAACTGTTTAGCTCCTTTGGCTAAAGTTATTAATGATAACTTCGGAATCATCGAAGGTTTAATGACAACAGTACATGCTGCTACAAATACCCAAAAAACAGTTGACGCTCCTTCTGCAAAAGACTGGAGAGGCGGTCGTTCAATCCTGAACAACATTATTCCTTCTTCAACAGGAGCTGCTAAAGCAGTAGGTAAAGTTATCCCTTCATTGAATGGCAAACTTACCGGTATGGCTTTCCGCGTTCCAACTGCTGACGTTTCAGTAGTTGACCTGACCGTACGTTTGGAAAAAGCTGCCTCTTACGACGAAATCAAAGCCGCCATTAAGAAAGCTTCTGAAAACGAAATGAAAGGTATTCTTGGTTATACTGAAGATTCAGTAGTTTCAACTGACTTCATTCACGAATCACGTACTTCTGTGTTCGATGCTAATGCTGGTATCGCATTGAATGGCAACTTTGTAAAACTTGTTAGCTGGTACGATAATGAATGGGGTTACTCTAACAAAGTATTAGATTTGATTGCACACATGGATTCAGTAAAATAATTCTGAAATTCTGAAAATACCAAAGGCAGTTCGAAAGAGCTGCCTTTTTTTGTTTGAAAGATCTATGGTTTGCCGAAGAGTTCCGATTCAACCAGTTCGCACAGAATGTGTCCAAACAGAATATGAGTTTCCTGAATTCGTGGAGTATCGACTGATGGAACATTAATAAGCACATCAGCAAATTCAGCCATTCTGCCACCTGACGCCCCAGTTAAACAAACACATTTTAAACCAATTTGTCGAGCTATCCGAATCGCTTGAATAATATTTTCTGAATTTCCTGAAGTAGATATAGCCACTAGAACATCTCCTCTTTTCCCGACTGCCTGGACATAACGGGCATAAACCATTTCAAATCCGTAATCGTTTGAAACTGCAGTCATGAACGAACTATTTACATGACAAGCTTCAGCGTTAATCGGAATTCGATCCAAATAAAATTTCCCTGACAGTTCGGCAGCAAGATGTTGCGCATCCGCAGCACTTCCGCCATTTCCACAAAACAGCGTTTTATTACCTGAACGATAGGCTGAAACAATAATCTCTGATGCCTTTTGAATTTGTGCCATCAAATCTGAATCATTCAGAATTAATTGTTTCAATTCAATTGCATCTTTTATTCGGCTGGTTATGAGAGAAGTACAATCCATACAATTAAGGTTTCATTTCTATATTCTTTTTTTCATAATAAACAGGGAATAGTCATTAGTCATTAGGGAAAAAATTAAAAGTGACTTTTGAATGACTGATGAACATTTTCCATTGGCTATCTGGTTAGATATCGTTTTTAGTCGAAATACAAGTGGACAAGATTGCTACTGACTAATAACTCATTTCTTTTTCACTTCCCTTTGCTTGACGATAAACAGTGAAGAATGCCTGAACCATATTCGACCATGAAAATTTCTTTTTCTCTTCAATAACATTTGTTTCAAATTCAGTAATCCGTTCATTTTGATAAAAATCGAACAGAGCATCAGCAATCTGTTGACTATCAGGTTCAACTACGTAACCAATTTTTCGATCAGGAATTATTTCAGATAAACCACCAACATTGGTCACAAGCATCGGTTTATTAAAATGGTAACCAATTTGAGTAACACCGCTTTGAGTAGCACTTTTATACGGTTGAACAATCATATCAGCCGCGCTGAAATAAAGGTTAACTTCGTCGTCAGGAATAAAATCAGTACGTAATTCAATCAAATCCTCCAGATTTCTCTCTTTAATTAAGGTAAGATAAAGCACGGGATTGGAATAAAATTCACCGGCAACTAAAAGCTTTACCGGAAATTTGCGTAAACGTTCATCCGCAAAGGCATTGATCAGCAAATCAAGTCCTTTATAATCACGGATAAACCCGAAGAAAAGAAGATATCTTTTACTTGAATCGAGATTTAATTTTTGTTTGGCAAGTTCGAACGATAATTTTTCTCCATAATTATCGAAAATTGGATGAGGGCAAAACCCAAGCGGCAAGTCTTTTCGGAATGAACCGGTCTCAGTCAAGACGCTTTTCGACATAGCAATTAAACCATCAATTCGCTGAACAAAATAATTTGTCAGTAATCGATCACCTGGCCGATGCTCATGGGGAACGATATTGTCGGCCAGACATATAACAATGGTATGTTTGTTCTTTCGAATCATACCAGCAATCGTACCAAGACAAGGGGCTAAAGACGGCAACCAGTAACGTATTACAACCAGATCAGGTTTTTCCTTTCTAATTCGCCTACCAACTTTCAACCAGTTAAATAGATTTAACGAATTGATTGTTCGTTCAATACTTAAGTTTTCAGGAGCAGGCTTTCCACTGTACTGGGTTTTTCCGGGGAAAAGAAAAGACGGATACTGGACAGTAAATGTCTCAATTCCGACATCTAAACCCATGGAAACAAATTCTTGGGCTAATCGTTCATTTCCAGTTGCAATACCTCCCCGATAAGGGTAAGCCGGTCCTATAATTTTGATATTTTTTATCATTTTCCGTTTGAGTAGTTATTTACACTCATTTCATGTTCGATGTAGGTAATTATATCCTGAACTTGTTCTGGTTCGAACCATTGTATTTCATGATCACGACGAAACCAGGTCAGCTGTTTCCTTGCATATTTGCGTGTATTCCGTTTTATCAGATCAACAGCTTCCTCCAACGAACAAATTCCATCCAAATATGAAAACAATTCTTTATACCCAACAGTATTCAATGAATTTAAATTCCGATGTGGATAAACGGTTTTTGCTTCATCCAGAAGACCAAGATTCATCATGTTATCAACCCGCATGTTGATACGATTGTACAACATTTTTCTATCCTGGTTAATCCCGATTTTCAGAATCTTAAATGGCCTTTCCATTAACCTGTTTTTCCGGAAAGAGGTAAATGGCTTGCCTGTCATTTGGTGTATTTCAACCGCATGGAGCATTCGTTTTGGATTATTCAAATCGACTATCCGGTAATATTCCAGATCTATTTCGAAAAGTCTCTGCCGCAATGCGTCCATTCCATTTGTCTCGTACCATTGAATGACATCTTTTCTTATTGATTGATTGATGGTAGGTATATCATCAATTCCTTTGCAAATAGTGTCAATATATAACATCGATCCACCGGTAAGTATAAGCGGATTTTTATTTGGGAAAAGCTGATCGATAAGTTGAAGCGCTTCAGTTTCGTATTTACTGACATTGTAATAATCGAAGATTGATTTGGATTGGATGAAATGATGAGCAACAGCCTTTAATTCTTCAGCCGAAGGAACAGCAGTTCCAATACGAAGTTCACGAAAAAATTGACGGGAATCTGCAGAAATGATTTCAGAACAAAAATAGTTAGCCAATTTTATACTGATATCTGATTTTCCAACACCTGTAGGCCCCAAAACTATGATTAATGTATTCATCCAGTTCAATTGTATGAATCACAAAGATAGGCATTAATACAAAAAAGAAGGGGTCTTTTGAAGCCCCCTTTTTGTTATGCGTCCATTTCCCCAAAAATCTCATAATAATCTTCCAATTCACCAAAACTCTTGTACGAATCGTTTGCCTCAAGAAGCTCAACTTCAGGACTTTCATAATCGTTAATCAGAAATTGAACGGGTGCAATGCCCTTTTCATAAGCAACAAATGGTTCTTTTAAATCAGTTTTCATAAGTTTTTCCTTTAGTTCTATATAAAAAAAACGTTCATTAAAGAAATCAAAGACATAAACCAACTTTTGCCCGATTTCTGAGATATAATCTTTTACTTTTGAGTTTCGCATCGTTTGTAACTTCGGAGTGCTACTTCCCTCATCCAGTAAACTAATCTCTATTTGTTTTCTCCAATGAGCATCTGTCAAAAAAAAAGAAGCTAGCTGCGACTGGTCAAAATCCGATGTGTTTTGAATAGTCCTGTGTAGATCTTCAAAGGTATGTTCCGGACTAATATGAATCAAACGTTTAAAAACCGGGGTTTCAATTGATGATACTTCGAATATATAAATCATAAATTACGAAATTAACATTCAAAATTCATTTCAAATAAAATCCAAAAAGTAACGTCTTCAACGATTTCTCATATAAAAGGTTAGATCACAAATGTTAAAAAAAATTAAAATCAAATTTTGCACCACCTATTATATTGAATATCTGACACATGGTCAAATCAACACGGAATTCAGATAAAATGCATTCTGGAAAAATTGAATAGTAGCTACAATTGGTCGTAAAAAAATATGTTCGAACCCCTTGTTCGCATATCAAGAAATAGAACGCATGTAATTATTTTTGAACTTGTGTGACATATTAAGAGCTCATCAAATAAATTCGATATGAGATTTGGAACGCTCTTTTTTGAAAACCTGAAGATCGCACTACAATCAATCCGGACCAACCTACTTCGGACTACCTTAACGGTCCTGATAATTGCAATAGGTATTACTGCTCTGGTAGGAATTTTGACGGCCATCGACTCGATAAAAAATTCGATAACAAAAGAATTCACTTTTATGGGAGCGAATACTTTTACAATCAGTTCAAGGGGAATGCACGTTCAGGTGGGCAATAAGCGATACCGTACAAGAAATTATTCCTACATTGATTATTATCAAGCAAAAGAGTTTAAAGATAAATATGTTTTCCCGTCTTCCGTTTCAATTTCAACCAATGCGACGGGGACTGCGACTGTTAAATTCGAATCGCAAAAATCGAATCCTAATGTATCCGTACAAGGAGTTGATGAAAATTATCTGTTTACTTCAGGGAACGAAATTAGGCTCGGACGTAATTTTACAGAAGAAGAAATAAGTTCAGGAAGAAACGTCTTAATACTTGGTGATGGAGTACTTAAAAAGATTTTTAAAAATGGTGAAAAACCCCTGCAAAAAACAATTAGCATAGGTGGTGGAAAATATAGGGTTATTGGGGTGCTAGAATCAAAAGGCCGGGGATTTGGATCGGGAGGCGATCAACTGTGTTTATTACCTTACACGAATGTTCGAAGTTATTTTTCGCGTCCTCAGATGAATTTTTCTATTCAAATTAAAGTAACAAACACTGAAATGGTTGATCCAGCTATTGGTGAAGCCGAAGGAACCTTCAGAATAATCAGAAATTTGAATCCTGCTGACGAAAGCGATTTTAATGTGGAAAAAAGCGACAACCTGGTAAACATCCTTCTAAAAAACATTAAAAATATTACTTTGGTAGCGACCCTTATCGGATTAATTACTTTGTTCGGTGCAGCGGTTGGACTAATGAATATTATGCTTGTGTCGGTTACTGAACGAACCCGTGAAATTGGTATTCGGAAGGCTATTGGAGCAACGTCAAAAATTGTAAAACAGCAATTTTTAATCGAGGCAATTGTAATCGGACAAATTGGAGGGATCGTTGGTATATTTTTGGGTATCCTGGCCGGAAACGGAGTTGCCATGATGATCGGAACACCTTTTTTCATTCCATGGATATGGATTTTTGTTGGTGTATTTTTATGTTTCATCGTTGGAATACTATCCGGTTTTTATCCGGCACAAAAAGCTTCAAAACTTGATCCGATTGAAAGTCTTCGTTTCGAATAATTTAAAATATTCTTCATCTTTCTGCTTGCCAATCAATCTGTACTTTAATTTTTTGCTCTATAAAATCCGAATATCCTATCTAAAATAAGGTTTTTTTCAGAAAAAATATATCTTTACTTTTTAGGTTATATAGAGCAAAAAGGAAGCAGTAAATGACAAAACTTCAGACAAAAGCAGAGCAACGATTAATTCAAGACTATTTTGACGACTTGTTAAAGGCATGTGATCGTAAAGTTTCGGACGAAGGTAAAGTTCGGATACAAAAAGCTTTTGAATTTGCCAACAATGCACATTCCGGGGTAAAAAGGAGATCAGGCGAACCTTATATAATTCATCCACTTGCTGTTGCAAAAATTGTTATTGAAGAAATTGGATTAAGCGCCACTTCCATCATTTCTGCGTTGTTGCACGATGTCGTTGAAGACACAGATTATACACTCGAAGATATCAGTAATCTTTTTGGTGAAAAAGTTGCTTCAATTGTCGACGGCTTAACCAAGCTTTCGGAAGAATTTACTCCTCAACACGATTCAAAACAGGCCAATAATTTCAGGAAAATGCTGATGACCTTGTCGGATGATGTACGAGTTATCTTGATTAAGCTGGCTGATCGTCTTCACAACATGCGAACGCTTGATTCGATGCCTCCAAATAAACAGCTGAAAATCGCAGCAGAAACGCTATACATTTTTGCACCTTTGGCGCACCGGCTGGGCTTATATGCCATCAAATCGGAACTGGAAGATTTGAGCCTGAAATACAAACATCCTGACGCTTTTAACCAGATACAGTTCAGGCTCCATAATCAGCGCGAACAAAGAGATTACCTGGTAACTGAATTTATCCGGCCTATTGAAGAGAAACTGAAACAGGAAGGAGTTGATTTTACGATTACTGAACGACTAAAATCAATCTATTCGATTTGGAACAAAATGCAAACCAAAGGAGTTTCTTTTGACGAAGTCTATGATCTTTTGGCTATTCGTATTGTTTTTAATCCTAATACAAATGTTTCTGAAAAGCGACAATGCTTTGATATACTTTCGCTTGTCACCGACATTTATAAGCCCAAACCCGACCGTATCCGCGATTGGATCACCATACCCAAAGTCAATGGCTACGAAGCTTTACATGTGACTGTAATGGGACCTCAGGGACAATGGGTTGAAATTCAAATCCGCACCCAACGTATGGATGAAATTGCTGAACGGGGATTTGCTGCTCATTATAAATATAAAAACATCAACGACGCTGAAAATGAGCTTGATAAATGGCTACAGAAGATCAAGGATATGCTTCAGAATCCTGAATCGGATGCACTTGAATTTTTGGATGAATTTAAAATGAACCTTTTTTCTTCCGAAATTATTATATTTACACCAAAAGGAAGAATGGTTAATTTACCAAAGAATGCCACCATCATCGATTTTGCATACGAAATCCACACTGAACTGGGCAACCACTGTATCGGAGCTAAAATAAATCATAAACTCGTACCGGTTTCGCATGTTCTTCAAAGTGGCGATCAAGTAGAAATCTTAACATCAAAAACGCAATCGCCTCAACTTAGCTGGCTGACATTTCTGATTACTGCCAAGGCCAAAACAAAGGTCAAACAGTCGTTTAAATTAGATCGAAAAAAGCACATCGAACAAGGGCGCAAAATTATTGAAGATCAACTTGCCAAATACAAAATTTTACCCTCGTCTGATACTCTCAAAAAATTAAGCACCTATTATAATCTAACGAATAAGGAACAACTTTATGCTCAGGTAGGGATGGGGTTTTTGGAGCTTGATAACCTTGATGAAGTACTTCAGACTCGAAGAGAAGACAAATTAGCTAA
>Ga0302288_1000880_pt1 | contig 21572 bp, 19 predicted proteins | sample III_Fen_N1_1_FD_194549 | JGI IMG/M metagenome (GOLD analysis project Ga0302288, IMG submission 194549) | Peat permafrost microbial communities from Stordalen Mire near Abisko, Sweden - III_Fen_N1_1 | ecosystem: Environmental > Terrestrial > Soil > Wetlands > Permafrost | place: Sweden: Abisko...
GGCATATCGGCATAGAGCACTGTATCGGTTGAAGCATCTGAAACAACTTCTACGCTCATTCCTTCAAGTAAAAAATCTACGCCGTTAATAAGGCTTTTACTAATAGGATGTTGGTCGTAAGTTTCCTGATTCATAAAGATAAAATCTTCACCTTCTTTATAAACGAATTGATAAGGACGACGTTCTACGCGTACATCTTCCAATTTTTCACCAATATTAAAACGGCGTTCAATAACGCGGCCATCAACGACATCTTTAAGTGTGGTACGCATAAAAGTATTGCCTTTGCCGGGTTTTACATGGAGAAATTCTATAACAAAATACAACTTTCCATCCATGCGGATACATGTTCCATTTTTGATATCTTGAGCATTCATCATAAAGTAAAATTTTATAAGTTTATTTTTTTAGGCTGCAAAAGTACGATTTTAATTCTAAATATCAAAATTAATTGATATTCAATAGATTAAAAAAAGCCTTTGCTTGTTGCAAAGGCTTTTAAGTAATCTTTTAGTTTTATTGTTTTTATTTTATGCCAAGTATCGGCATCATAAATTGTAGGACAACAAATATTTGTCACAATTTATGATTTATCGTTCCTTTTCTGAACGTTATAATATATTTTCATTTGATTACCTAGAATTTTTGTAAATCCTTTTACATCATCGGCACTCCAGGCGCGATTTACTTCACCGTATTCACCAAAGTCGGTTTTCATAAGGTCGAACGAACTTTCTACGCCAACCAAAGTATAACTATACGGGCGGAGCTTTATAGTTACTTTCCCAGTTACATTCTGCTGTGAACTTTGCAGAAATTGTTCAATGTCACGCATTACAGGTTCAAGGTATTGAGCTTCGTGAAGGAACATACCGTACCAGTTACCCAATTGGTCTTTCCAGTATTGTTGCCATTTGGTCAACGTGTGTTTTTCAAGCATTTTATGCGCGTTGATTATCAATAGGGGCGCAGCAGCCTCAAATCCTACACGGCCTTTAATGCCGATAATAGTATCGCCAATATGCATATCGCGACCAATACCATATTTGTTGGCAATTTCTTCCAACTTATTAATAAGATGTACTTTGTTTTCAGCCTTTTGTCCGTTGATAGCAAATATCTCACCGTTTTCGAAATCAATGGTTACTGTTTCATCGCCTTGTTTCTCAATTTGGCTCGGATAAGCTTCTTCAGGTAATGTTTGTTCCGATTTCAGTGTTTCCTTTCCGCCAATACTAGTTCCCCAAAGTCCTTTGTTGATGGAGTATTCCATTTTTTTGAAATCAGCATCGAAACCATGATTTTTCAAATAATTGATTTCATATTCGCGGGTAAGTACCATATCGCGTGTTGGAGTCAATACTTTAATATTAGGTGCTAAAATATCGAAAGTCAAATCGAAACGAACCTGATCGTTTCCGGCACCTGTACTGCCATGAGCAACATAATCAGCTCCTATTTCTTTGGCATAATTAATAATAGCAATGGCTTGAAAAATTCGCTCAGAGCTCACCGAGATAGGATAAGTTCCGTTGCGAAGCACATTTCCAAAAACCATGTATTTAATGCTCTTTTCGTAATACTCCTGCGTTACATCCAATGCAACGTGTGTTTTGGCTCCCAAACGAAATGCCTTATCTTCAATTACTTTCAACTCCTCTGCACTGAATCCTCCAGTGTTTGCTACAGCCGTATGAACTTCGTAACCTTTTTCCTGTGCCAAATACATGGCGCAGAATGATGTATCTAACCCTCCGCTAAAAGCTAATAATACTTTTTCTTTCATTTTAAGCCCCCTCAAATCCCCCACAGGGGGGATTTTCAATAGTTTTGTTTTTGTATAATTTATTTATATCTTGTTAAGCTCACTCTTAAAGTCCCTCTGGTGGGGATTTGGGGGCTTCATCTTTTGCCGGATCGAATAACATTCCTGTGCATAAACAATGTTTACGGTCAGTGCGTTGTAAAATATCGTAATTTACGCAACTCTGACAGCCCTTCCAGAATGCTTCATCATCTGTCAGTTCGGAAAATGTAACCGGTTTATAACCTAATTCAGAGTTAATTTTCATTACGGCTAACCCTGTGGTTAATCCAAATATCTTTGCGTCGGGATAACGCTGACGTGAGAGTTCGAAAGCTTTACGTTTAATTCGTTTTGCTAATCCATGTCCACGGTATTTATCAACAACGATTAATCCTGAGTTTGCAACAAATTTTTTATTCCCCCAGGTTTCTATGTAGCAAAATCCAGCAAATACTTCTCCTTCCAAAGCTATAATAGCTTTCCCTTCTTTTATTTTTTGCTCGATATATTCAGGTGAGCGTCTGGCAATACCCGTTCCGCGTACTTTGGCTGCATCCGCAATAGTAGTCAAAATCGTATCAACATAACTTAGATAACGTTCATCCGCAATTTGTATCGTTATCTGTTCAACGGTAATTTCTTTTTCCATTTTCAATTTGAATGAGTTCTTTTTTAATCTGAAAACAACTCTTTTTTTACAAGTACAAAACATTCTTTTGACCTATTTTTAAAGTAAAACGTCGGTTAACCTTTGACCTTTTTTCGCAAAAGGGCAGCAAAGATATAGAAATACTTTATACTCAGCAAATGATTTTAATTATTCGATTCGGAAAATGTGATATTCATCATTTCGAGAATGTCTTCGCGTGTTACACCTTCACGAGGAATAACCAAAATAGTATCGTCACCTGCTATTGTTCCCAACACCTGTTCAGTGGCTTTATTGTCAATGTCCCATGCAATAGCACTTGCATAGCCGGGTTTGGTTTTTACTACAGCCAGTTGTCCTGAAAATTCGAGACTCAAAACTGCACCATGAGCAATTAAGGTGTTTAGTGAACCAGTATTTGGAAGTGGCTTATTATAGGACGGTAAAATATATTTGTAAGCTCCATTCGACAATGGAGTTTTAGCAACTTTCAATAATTTTAAGTCGCGGGATAAGGTGGCCTGAGTAACTTCGCACTGTCGCTCGCTGAGCATTTTCAGTAACTCTTCTTGGCTTCCGACAACGGTTGACCTGAGAATCTCCGAGATAACTTGTAATCTATTTCGTTTGTTTTTCATAAATGCATAATTATTTAGATTTGTCGCAAAAGTACTACATTTTTTGTATATTACAATATAAATCTCTAAATATATTTCATAAATATTCTGAAAACGGTATTTTTAGATGTGCAATTGTATATTTGGTGGCAATAAATACAGAAAACATACATATTCTATGCTTTTTTGTACAGCAAGAACACTTTTATGTGAAAAACAGTTCATATAATAATTAATCTTTAAAATGGGATAATCGTTTTATTTGATTATTTATTATTCATTTCTTAAGTTGTATCTTTGCAAGTCAAAGTTGTTTTTACGAATTAACAAAGCTATGTCCAAACAAGGAAATATAATAATAAAAGGTGCCAGAGTTCATAACCTGAAAGATATTGATGTTGAAATACCACGCAACCAATTAGTTGTAATTACAGGTTTATCGGGTTCAGGAAAATCGTCATTAGCATTTGATACGCTTTATGCCGAGGGTCAACGCCGTTATGTTGAAAGTCTTTCGTCGTATGCACGTCAGTTTTTAGGTAGAATGAGCAAACCCGAAGTTGATTTTATCAAGGGAATTCCTCCTGCGATTGCCATTGAGCAAAGAGTAAATACCCGCAACCCCCGTTCTACGGTTGGAACTTCCACCGAAATTTATGAATACATAAAATTGCTGTACGCCCGCATTGGTAAAACATATTCGCCTGTTTCCGGTGACTTGGTTCAAAAGCACGAAGCGCAGGATGTGGTGGATGCTGCTATGAATTATGCAGATGGAACGAAATTGATATTGCTTACTCCTGTTATTCCAACTGGCGACAGATCATTGTCTGAACAGCTTCAAAGCTTGCTTTTGCAAGGTTTTACACGTGTAGAAGTAAATGGTGAAACAGTTCAAATACAGGATTTTATGAAAACAGTTGATCCGAGAGCTGTCCCTGAAGTTTCTCTGTTAATTGACCGATTGGTGGTGGAACATACTCAAACAGCCATCAGTAGATTGACCGACTCAATAGAAACAGCCTTTTTTGAAGGAAATGGAGTTTGTTTGCTAAAAATCATCTCATCCCCAACCCCTCTCCTTGAGGAGAGTGGAGCAGAACCGGAATTACTTTATTTTTCAAAGAAATTCGAGGCAGATGGGATGGAATTTGAATTTCCAAATGTTCACATGTTCAGTTTTAATAGTCCCATTGGTGCTTGTCCTGTTTGCGAAGGATTTGGCAGGGTTATCGGAATAGACGAAGATCTTGTTGTACCAAACAAAACACTTTCTATTTTCGAAGATGCCGTAGTGTGTTGGAGGGGAGAAGTGATGGGCGAATGGAAAAAACAACTTATTCATACGGCTTCCAAGTTTAATTTCCCCGTTCATAAGCCTTATTATGAGCTCACCGACGAGCAAAGACAATTGCTTTGGACGGGAAATAAGTATTTTGAAGGGTTAAATGCATTTTTCAAAATGCTGGAATCCAATCAGTACAAAATTCAATATCGTGTTATGCTGGCGCGCTATCGTGGAAAAACAATATGCCCTGCTTGTAATGGCAGTAGGTTGAAGAAAGAAGCTTCGTATGTTCGTATTGCCGGAAAGTCCATTTCTGAGCTGGTACTTATGTCTATTGAAACATTAAATAATTTTTTTGTAAATTTACAATTGGATGAACAGGATGCCGCCGTTGCAAAGCGATTATTAATTGAAATAAACAATCGTATTCACTTTTTGCTCGATGTTGGATTGGGTTATCTCACCTTGAACCGTTTGTCCAATTCGCTTTCAGGTGGTGAAAGTCAGCGAATTAATCTGGCTACTTCACTCGGTAGTAGTTTGGTTGGGTCATTGTACATACTCGACGAACCAAGTATCGGGTTGCATTCACGTGATACTCATTTATTGATAAAAGTGTTAAAACAGTTGCGCGACCTTGGAAATACAGTGGTGGTAGTGGAACATGATGAAGAAATTATGCGTGCAGCTGATTATATCATCGATATTGGTCCAGCTGCCGGTAGGTTGGGTGGTAAGGTTGTTTTTCAGGGGAAAATAAATAAAAAAATTGAAAATGAGAATGTTGAAAATTCTTATACGTTGAAGTATTTACTCGGATTGGAAAAAATTCCTGTTCCTGCCCAACGCCGAAAATGGAATAATTATATTGAAGTAATCGGTGCTCGTGAGAATAATTTGAAAGGCATTAATGTAAAATTTCCACTGAATGTTATGACTGTGGTAACCGGTGTCAGTGGTTCAGGAAAATCGTCATTGGTTCGTAATGTGTTTTATGCTGCCCTAAAAAAACACTATGGTGGTGTGGCCGATCGAACAGGACAGTTTGGAACGTTAAAAGGGAGCATGCATTTGGCAAAAGATATTGAGTTTGTGGATCAAAATCCAATTGGACGATCTTCACGTTCCAATCCGGTGACTTATATAAAAGCATACGACGAAATCAGAAAGCTTTTTGCGGATCAACAACTTTCTAAACAGATGAATTACTCTGCTTCTCATTTCTCGTTTAATACTGAAGGTGGCCGTTGTGAAGAATGTCAGGGCGAAGGGACGGTAACCGTAGAAATGCAGTTTATGGCCGATTTGGTGCTGGAATGTGAACATTGTCATGGTAAACGCTTCAAACAAGATATTTTGGATGTTCAATATAAAGGTGTGAATATTTTTGATGTGCTGGAAATGACCGTTAATCAGGCCATTGAATTTTTTGGAGCGCAAACCGGAACGACTGAAAAGAAAATTGTGAAACGTCTGAAACCATTGCAGGATGTTGGTGTTGGCTATGTAAAACTTGGTCAGTCGAGCAGTACGCTTTCGGGTGGTGAAAGTCAGCGTGTAAAACTTGCTTCATTTTTAGCGAATGAAAAACATGAACCAACGATTTTTGTTTTCGACGAACCCACTACAGGACTTCATTTTCACGATATAAAAACATTGCTCAAAGCCTTTGATGCATTGATTGCTAAAGGTCATACCGTTATTATCATCGAACATAATATTGAAGTAATAAAATGTGCCGATCATATTATTGATATTGGTCCTGAAGGTGGCGATAAAGGAGGAAATCTTGTTTTTGAAGGAATACCTGAGAAAATTACAGACTGTAAAGAATCCTATACCGGAAGGTTTTTGAAAGGGAAAATATAGTTTCAAAATCAACTTTTCCACGGTTTTAAACCTTGGGAGAAGTTGATTTTTATAGATTTAGTTTTGTTCTCAAGGCTTTGTAACCAGCCGGACTGGTTTTAATTTGTTGTCCGTTTTTCAGTGTCAATAACTGGTTTTGTTTTTCATAAAGTTCAATGCGCGAAATCATTTCCACGTTTACTATTATAGACCGATGTACTCTTACAAACTGATTTTCGGGCAAATGCTCTTCAAAATACTTCATGGTTTGTTCTTTCAGGTATTTTCCCTGCGCAGTGTATATTTGTACGTAATCACCATCTGCTTGTAAATAAACAATTTCCGATACTAATACTACATGAATTTTGCTGCCTGATTTTACGGCAACACGTTCCAGTACTTCCAGTTGGGGTACTTTTTCAGGCTTTATTTCTTCAGCTATTTCCTCTTGAACAATCAGATTGTCAGTGCTTTCTTGTTTCTGAAAAATAAATCTGAAACGTTGAATAATCAACAAATATATCAATAGTCCAATAAATCCACGAATAGGTAAAACCGGAGTCAATATAGATGTTAACTCATTACCGAAAGCCCAGTAAAAGAAACCGTAGCCAATGCCCAACCAAATGCAGATGGAGAGCAATGCTAGTGCAGAATAGTTAATCACCCGTTGTTGGATACTTAAAACACCATAATTTCCATACTGAACAACACTCCAGAGTAATACTCCAAGAATTCCATAAACTGTCGCATGAACAAAACTATCCAACACAATCATCCAGAGTGGAAGGGCGACAAGCGAATACAACACAACGGTTTGTATCAATGCATAACCCAACCACATTAGGATATATTGAATAGTTTTAGATGTATTTTCTAAAAAAGGATGTGACATTTTTTTCAGTTATCAACCTGAGTTCGAAATAAGAAATATGCTAAAAAAATTGTATCAGAGAAGCTTGTTTTTTATATTTGTGACTGACAATCAAATAAATAATAACCATCGACCCCTATGATTACAACAGACAAATTTATAGAGATATTCGGTATTGCAGACAACTTTTACAAAAAATATGAGTTCGAAATTCATAAAACGGCTATTTGTGAATCTAATGACGTTAAAACGCGTAATAGAAACATTCGTTTATCGCCCAGTGAGATTATAACTATATTGGTTTGTTTCCACTTTGGATTAAATGATTTATTCTCAAGTACAGTTTTTAAAGTCAGACAATTGATTGAGTCTTTCTTTAACTGGTTTAATGAAAAAACAGAAAATCAAAGAGCGATGAAAGCTTGATCAACTGCTGTATTACTTATTCATTTGTTTGACAAAACGTTAATTGCTTTCATTCATCTGATTTTTTATACTGATTCGCATAAATACTGTAATTTGCTCTAAAATTAAAAACGTAGCAACTTTGGGTTACTCTGTTTATTCTAAAATCTGTTTCAAAAGAAATTTTGAACTAAAAACCGATTGATTTTAGATTCAATCCTGTTTTTTCGTCCAATCCGAACATTAAATTCATGTTTTGAACTGCCTGTCCTGATGCTCCTTTCAATAAATTATCAATCATCGATACGATTAAAAGTTTATCTCCGTGTTTTTCCAGATAAACAATACCTTTGTTGGTGTTTACCACCTGCTTCATATCCGGATTTTTATCAACCACGAAAGTGAAAGCTGCATTTTTGTAAAAATCGGAGTAGATTTTTTTTGCATCTTCCAGATTCAGAGGGCATTTTGTATAAACGGTTGCATAAATGCCACGCGCAAAATTACCACGAACAGGAATAAAATTTACGGTTTTATCAAAGCCGACTTGCAATTGACGAAGCGATTGTCCAATTTCTTCCAAATGCTGGTGACCAAAAGGTTTGTAGATAGAAATATTATTGTTCCTCCAGCTGAAATGCGATGTGTCGGATGGTTTTACGCCTGCTCCTGTAGAGCCCGTAATGGCATTTACGTGAATTTCGTCGGTAAGCAAACCCGTAGCAGCCAAAGGAAATAATGCCAACTGAATGGCTGTAGCAAAGCAACCGGGATTTGCAATACGAGTAGCTTTGCGAATTTTGTCGCGATTCAGTTCGGGTAAACCATACACAAATTCGTGATGTGGGCTTTTTGCACGATAGTCAGTGGAAAGATCGATGATTTTAATCGAAGCAGGAATTTCGTTTGCCTCCATAAATTTTTTACTATCACCGTGAGCCGAGCACAGAAATAGTGCATCCACTTCGGTTAAAGGCAACTCGGATGTAAACACCAAATCAGTTTCACCAATCAAACCGCTGTGTACTTCTGTAATCGGATTTCCGGCATTGCTGCTGCTGTTTACAAATGAAATTTCCACATTCGGGTGGTTCATCAAAATGCGAAGCAATTCTCCGGCGGTGTAACCTGCGCCACCAATTACGCCTACTTTAATTTTTTTCATAATGTAATTAAAATTTATAATATCTTTAGTATTAGCCATAGTATGACCAAAACAAATAAACCTATTGTATAAAACAGCATATTGACAATTTTTAATGTTAATAAGCTATATACAATTATATTTTTGTCTTTTTTATGAAGATATGAATCTACAATTAAAGGAACAGTTAATCCAAATATTAATATCAAAATACTACAATAATTTATTTCGAATAAATCAAATGCAAAATACATTAGTAAGAGATTTAGAAAATTGACTGTAGTATATTTTATAGAGTAAATTAATTTATTTGAGATTTCAAATTTCATTAAATAAATGAGTACTTTGAAAATAAAACTGGCAAAAAACAAGTAAAGAACTATATTTATTAAATTAGAGATAAACTCGTCATAGTTTTTCTTTATATCAATTTTGTTTTTATCGATTATTGCATCGAATTTACCATATTTATTTTTTTCATATGCGACATTTGAGTAAATTTCTGTAGAGTCGGCAAACCTTACTTTAATTTTAAAATAGTGATTCCAATTTGAACAACATATTTGATTATCAAATTTTTTTAGATCAGCTGAACTATAGAAATTTTTCTCATAAGAATTTGGCATATAATTAAATGAAGTATCTCCATATGCAAATACGCTATCAATAGTCAAATTGCTATTATTGGTTAAGTTGATAATTACATGAGGAGGAGCAGGATCAATCGCATCGATCATAGAGATGCAAACAAATAATGAAGATAAAATGAGGAAAAATCTTTTCATACATTTCTATTTGTAAATTGCAAAATCAAAACTAACCACACTATCAACATCATCCACGTCCATACCCAATAACTAAACTTCCGGTTTTTGTGTCGCAGGGTGTACATCAATAAAAGATTTGAAAATACACCACCCAACACTTCCAGTAAATGCAAGGTTTGCTCTGGAATTCGACGACTGTTATTCTTTGAAGCATGTTTATCATAAGCAAACGCAATTCCACTTATAATATTTATCATTCCAATGTAAAACCACATCAAATAATTATACATTATGAATTCTTAAATTATGCATTAATCCAATAAATCCGGTCTTAATCTCCTTGTTCGCTCCACCGATTGCTGATGATTCCATTCGTCTATTTTTGCTTGATGACCAGAAAGTAAAATGTCCGGCACTTTCCAGCCCTTGTATTCTGCGGGACGGGTATAAACAGGTGGCGCTAATAAATTATCCTGAAACGAATCGTAGAGAGCGGATTGTTCGTCACCAATAGCTCCGGGAATGAGGCGTACAATGGCATCAGTCATAATAGCTGCGGGAAGCTCGCCTCCGGTTAGCACGTAATCGCCAACAGTTATTTCTTTGGTAATCAAATGTTCACGTATGCGTTGGTCGATACCTTTGTAATGTCCGCAAAGAATAATCAAATTACCGGACATCGACAAGCGATTAGCCATTTTTTGATCGAATTTTTCACCATCGGGCGAAGTATAAATCACTTCGTCGTACTTGCGCTCGCTTTTTAATTTGGTAATAATGCAATCGATAGGTTCAATTTGCATTACCATTCCGGCACTAAATCCAAAGGCATAATCGTCAACGCGGCGGTGTTTATTGGTGGTATATTCCCGCAAATTATGCACATGAATTTCTACCAACCCTTTGTCTTGGGCTCGTTTTACAATTGAATAATTTAGAGGGCTATCCAATAGTTCAGGTACGGCGGAAATGATATCGATGCGCATTAAACTCAATTTGTAATTAAAAATTGAAGTTGCAAAGGTAAGAAAAAATGTGCAAATGTGCCGATGAGTTAATGTGATAATATCGCCGGAGGCAAATAACTATTAATAACGCAAAGCTAATATCATTTAAAGATTCGAGGCCATCCATTTACGCAAAACATCTGGAGATTTTCCGCAACGACGGGCATAGTTCAGAAACTGATGCTCGTCAATTTTGCCAATCATAAAGTATTTCGACTGAGGATGTGCAAAATACAAACCGCAGACAGATGCATTGGGGAACATAGCACCATTTTCGGTGAGTTTTATGCCAATTTCATTGAATTTCAATAATGGATCTAACTCAAAAATAATGGATTGATCGGGTAGGGAAGGATAACCCACTGCCGGGCGAATGCCACTATATTGAGTTTTCAGCATTTCTTTAATAGATAAATTTTCATCGGGTGCATAGCCCCAGTATTCTCGGCGCACTTTATAATGCAGCCACTCAGCTGCAGCTTCAGCTATTCTGTCCGAAAGTGTTTTAGCCAAAATTGAATGAAAAACGTCATCGTCTTTTTCAAATGTTTCGGCAAAAGCTTCAACGCCTTGAATGGTGGTGGCAAATGCACCTACATAATCGTTTTCAGAAGCAACAAAATCAGCGAGCGAATAGCAAAAGCCATCAGTTGCAGCATGTTGCTGCCGAAGCATAGGAAGTGTTATTGTTTCGTTGTTGTTTTCAATGAAAATATCGTCGTCCAACGCATAGCCATGAAAAATACCAAAACTGGCATTTACAGTGACAATCTTTTCGTCGAGCATTTGGCGCAACATTTCCTGCGCATCTTTGTAAAGTTTAAGTGCTTCTTCGGCTTTTGGGCGGTCGGCTTCGGGGAATTGATGCAACCAACTCATTTTGCACGAAGCACAATCGTGAACGGTTTCAATGCCATCGAACCGACCGGGCATACGCCATGCCATGAAGAAAAATACCCAGTCGATAAAGGGTACTATTTCACGTAAATCAATATCAGTAAGTTGAATTAATCCTAGTTTATTTGGTTTGGCAGGAGAGTAGCTCATAATTAGGTTTGAAAATTTAATGATTGAACGTTTGTGAACAACAAAAGTTCAGGTATTTATAAGCTTGGAATACTCATTCCTGTAATTTTGCGGTATAAATCAAGCGCATATACGTCGGTCATGCCCGAAATATAATCCAATACCGACATTACTTTCCCGTAAACCGAAGTGCTATTGGTTTCGTATTGCTCTGGAATACGCATTAACAATTGCTTTGAATAAGCTTTTTCCGGACTCAATACGGCAGCTACCAAATGTTCCAACAACGTTAGAATAATTTTATAACCGGCCAGTTCTACATCCAGCACTTCGGGTGAACGATAAATTTTTGCGAAAGCCGTCTTTGAACAATTTTCGTAGGCCTCTGACGAAAGTTTTGGTAACTTTTTAATAAGCGACGATGTGAAAGTTCCATTCAGAATGGCTTCTTCGTTTTCAACAAAAACGACAGAACATTCATCAATTAATTGCCCGATAACCGATGATCGAAGATAGGCAATTTGCTCATTTACGTCGGAAACCATTTTTAATGTTTCTTTTCGTCGCGTTTTTCGTTCTTCATTAAAGAATCCCAGAAACAGATTTTTAGTTTCATCCGATGTCAGAATTCTCAATTTGTGCGCATCTTCAATGTCCATAATTTGGTAACAAATATCGTCGGCAGCTTCTACTAAATATACCAATGGATGGCGTGCAAAACGATTTGGATTTTCGGGTGAACGGGGAATGCCCAATTCAGTAGCAATTTTCTCAAAATCGGCTTTCTCAGAATCGAAAAATCCGAATTTTTGTTTTTTAGGATCTGAAAAAATGGATGCATATGGATATTTTACGACTGATGCTAATGTGCTATAAGTTAGTACAAATCCACCCGGACGACGACCATTAAACTGATGAGTAAGCAACCGTAAAGCATTGGCATTTCCTTCGAAGCAAATTATATCTTTCCATTCTTTTTCTGACATTTCAGTAATTAAATGTTGACCTGCACCTTCCGAAAAGAAAGTAGCGATGGCTTTTTCGCCGGAATGGCCGAAAGGCGGATTACCCATATCGTGAGCCAGACAAGCTGCCGAAACAATGGACCCAATTTCGTTGAAATAAGAAGTGTCAATGTTTATTTTTGTGTTTAGTCGATGAGCCACATTTACACCTAACGAACGACCAACGCATGCAACTTCTAAACTATGAGTCAGTCTATTGTGAACAAAGACACTCCCAGGAAGCGGGAAGACCTGAGTTTTATTTTGCATCCGACGAAATGGTGCAGAAAAAATCAGTCGGTCATAATCACGCTGAAACTCGCTACGGTCATCGTCGCGTTTTGCGTGATAGGCCTCTTGTCCAAAGCGTTTGGTAGATAAAAGTTGGTTCCAGTTCATCTTTATTTAATGTTATTTTGCCATTAGGGCGATATTAACTCACTTCGTTCGTGATATTCGTTCGCTTTGTTCATTGATATTATTGTCCGAAAATATTGCCCGAAGGGCAAATATCGTGAGCGAAGCGAGCAGTTATTGAGGCATATGATAATTTTTCAATTCTTTACGTAATTCTTTACTTTTTGCATCGGTTACTTTGTCCATCCAACGCCAGAACTTATCTCCGTGATTCATTTCTTTTGTGTGACAAAGTTCGTGAAGTATCACATAATCAATTAAATATGCTGGAAGTAATAGTAGGTAAAGCGATAAATTGATGTTTTTCTCGCGGGAGCAACTTCCCCAACGCGTTTTGCTTGATTGAATTTTCACTCCCAAATAATAAAACCCAAATCTGGCAGCTAATTGTTTTGTCCGATTGGGTAAAAGTCTTTTGGCTTCTTTTCGTAAAAAGTGACTGATGCCATTCCAGAAAAACTCCTGTGTTTTAGGGTCATTACAATCCGTTCCGACAGGGAATTCAATGCTTAATATGCCATTTTTAAGTGAGAAGTAGATATTTTTTCGGTTAATGGCTTTTGCTTCTACTATAAACGTCAGCGTCTGTAATCGGGTAGTTTCATTAATAAGTATATTGCTTTTTTCAATACTTTTTTCCAGTTTCTCCTGTTTCAGAATAAGTTTAGGACGAATGGAGTTGATAAATTTCATTGCTTCATCGTGAGTTCCGTGAAGCGGTATGGTTACCTTCAACCCGTTGCTCAGAATACGCACACGAATATGTTTCGACCGCTCATTGCGAACAAATTCAATGGTTCCTAACTCTGCATCTGAAAGCATTTTTTACTAAATAATGAGTGATTTATAACAGAAGAAAGGGCAAAGGTACATTTTTTTTGAGCAAATAATAAGTGTTTATTGACTGAAACGAATAACTTTGTACAAATTTTTAGAAACGAAGTAATTTTGTTAATGAACAGTTATAAAACCAGCATTAACTGATAATTGAAAACAGATAACAGAGATGATTAAAGCAACAAATATACACAAGAGTTTCGGCAATTTAGAAGTCCTAAAAGGTGTTGATTTAAATGTGAATAAAGGAGAAATTGTGTCAATTGTAGGACCGAGTGGTGCAGGAAAAACAACGTTGTTGCAAATTTTGGGGACGCTCGATAAACCAAATGCCGGCGAAGTGCTGGTTGATGGTATTGATTTCAGCAAGTTGGGTGAAAAACAACTGGCCGCTTTTCGCAATAAACATATCGGATTTATTTTTCAGTTTCATCAACTTCTGCCTGAATTCACAGCACTTGAAAATGTAATGATTCCGGCATTAATTGGAGGCAAAAACACAAAAACAGCAACTACTCGTGCCAAAGAGTTGCTTGAATACCTTCAACTAACAGACAGAATGGAACATAAACCGTCAGAACTTTCGGGTGGCGAAAAACAACGGGTTGCAGTTGCCAGAGCATTAATGAATGAACCTTCGTTAATTCTTGCTGATGAACCTTCGGGCAGTCTGGATTCGAAAAACCGTGATGAACTTCATAAATTACTGTTCGATTTACGCGATAAGTTTGGACTCACGATTGTAATTGTTACACACGACAAGGAATTGGCAGCGTTATCGGACAGAGTAATTGAAATGAAGGACGGAACAATAATATACTGAAATATAGCAAGCTATCTTAGTTCGCTTGCGATAGGGCTTTGAAATTTAGGTCTTTTGTAAGTTGTTCGTTTCCAGAGAATAATTTTTCTATTAACGTTTTTCTATCTAAGTTGAGAATTTCAGACAAATTGGATATTACTTCAATGATAATCATCCATATTTTCTCAACTATGCTGAGTTGTAAGGAGTCTTTTTTGAGTAGTACGAATTCATAAAGTGTTTTGCAATCAGAAAACCATTTTGCAATTTATAGCAAATTATATTGAACCATGCAAAGAGTTGTTGCTGCAATTTGAACATCAAAATCTTGTGATTGACATTTACCTCAACCTAAGTTTTGCTTACTTTCTTGAAAAATACTTCTATTGACCAGATGGTTGAATAGATTTTATATGCCTGTTTAAAAAGTAAGCTCTATATTGGTGGTCATTATTGCGTTCCAACTTCCTTTTTTACAATTTTCACATCTTCATCAGCTTACGAATCTGAGGCAAACTTAAAACGATTGCATATCGCACAATCGTTTGTAGTAACCGTCGAGGGCAATAAGTTCGTCGTGCTTGCCACGTTCCACTATTTTTCCTTCGTGGAGTACACAGATTTCGTCGGCTCGTTTAATGGTAGAAAGACGGTGAGCCACCACTAGTGTCGTGCGATTCAGCATCAGGTTTTCGAGGGCTTCCTGTACCATTTTTTCCGATTCGGTGTCGAGCGCCGAGGTGGCTTCATCCAGAATCAAAATAGGTGGGTTTTTCAGAATAGCACGGGCAATGCTTACCCGTTGGCGTTGTCCGCCCGATAGTTTACTGCCACGGTCGCCAATGGTGGTTTCGTAACCATTTTCGGTTGCAGAAATAAAATCGTGAGCATTTGCAATTTTGGCCGCTTCAATTACTTGCTCCAATGTAGCATTGTCCACCCCGAAAGCAATGTTATTGAAGAATGTATCGTTGAACAGAATGGCTTCCTGATTTACATTTCCCATTTGTGAGCGTAAATCGTGAGTGCTGTAATTTTTTATATTCACACCATCCAACAATATATCACCTTTTACCGGGTCATAATACCGAGGTAATAAGTCAACCAGAGTTGATTTCCCCGAGCCGGACTGGCCTACCAACGCTATTGTTTTTCCTTTTGGAACTACCAGATTAATATCCTTCAATACCCAATCGGTTTGATACTTGAAGCTTAGTTTTCGAAACTCAATTTTGTCGGCAAAAGGATGCATTTTTTCAGGATGTTCAAACTCTTTTATGGTGTTTTCGCTCATCAGAATCATATCCACACGATCCAATGAAGCCATTCCCTTTTGAATACTATAGGATGCCTTCGACAAATCTTTGGCAGGGGCAATAATGCTGTAAAAAATAAGGATGTAATAAATAAACTCCTCGGCAGTAATATCACTACTATTACTCAGAATAAGCGTGCCGCCAAACCACAACAGAATGGCAATAACAATAGTTCCAAGCAATTCGCTCACCGGATGTGCCAGATTATAACGGCGATTGAGACGATTAAAAGTTTTGCGGAGCTTTTCGTTTAACAAGCCGAAACGGGCTTCAAGTTTGTGTTCGGCATTAAAAGCTTTTACCACGCGCAAACCACTCAATGTTTCTTCAATTTGCGAAAGTAATTCACCGGTTTGCTCTTGTCCGGTTGTTGAACGGCGTTTAAGTGATTTACCGGTTTTGCCTATTAACCAACCGCTAAATGGTAATAAAATTAATACAAAAATGGTCAACTTCCAGCTCAAATAAAACATGAAGCCTAAGTAACCGATAATCAGAATCGGGTTTTTAAACACCATATCCAACGAACTCATGATAGATGCTTCCACTTCGCCCACATCGCCCGTCATGCGCGACATGATGTCACCTTTGCGTTCATCAGTAAAAAATCCGATAGGCAAACTTATGATTTTTTTGTAGAGTTGGTTGCGCAAATCGCGCAAAACACCTGTACGAATGGGAATCATGTAAAACGAACCCATGTAAGCTGTTCCAACCTTAAAAGCAGTCATTATAACTAAAAATATACCAAGGTACATTAAAGCAGCACTAGGTCCAACAGAATGAATGCTTTGTTCAATCCAGCAAAAGAGATTGTTTTTTACTGCTGAAGCAATATTTCTTATTCCATCATTCCATGTCCATACCTGATACGCTTTTTCTGCCGTTTGCAAACCAAAAAGCAATTGCAGAACGGGAATAACCGCTGCAAACGAAAACAAGCTGAAAATCATCGTTAAGAGATTAAACAACAAGCTTAAGAAAACGTATTTTTTGTAGGGCGGAATAAACCGCTTGAGAAGTGTTACAAATTTGAACATTTTTTCAGTTACAAGTTATAAGTTACAAGTTACAAGAAATAACGTGAAACGAATAACAATTAATATCGCCGAAGGCAAATATCTATTAATATCTTTTTACACCCCTGTATAATTCCGTGGGGTAATGCGTTTCAACTCTTCTTTCACCGATTGACTCACTTCTAGCGTTTCGATAAAATCACAAATTGATTTCTCGTTGATTCCTTCGTTGGTACGTGTCAGTGCTTTCAGTGCTTCGTAGGGCGATGGGTATGCTTCGCGACGAAGAATGGTTTGAATTCCTTCGGCCACAACCGCCCATGTATTGTCCAAATCACGGTAAATAGCTGTTTCGTTCAACAATAGTTTACTCAATCCTTTCAGAATGCTTTGAGTGGCAATCAGCGTATGCGCAAAAGGCACTCCTACATTCCGAAGCACGGTGCTATCTGTCAAGTCGCGCTGCAACCGTGACACGGGTAATTTGCCTGCTAAAAACTCGAACGAAGCATTGGCAATGGCTAAATTTCCTTCGGCATTTTCAAAATCAATCGGGTTCACTTTGTGTGGCATGGCCGATGAACCTACTTCTCCTGCTTTAATCCGTTGTTTGAAATATTCCATCGAAACATACGTCCATATATCACGGCAAAAATCAATTAAAATTGTATTGATACGTTTCAATGCATCAAATTGAGCTGCCAGATTATCGTAATTCGAAATTTGAGTCGTCCATTGTTCCCTGTCCAATCCTAACTTTTCAGATACAAATTTGTTTCCGAAATTTTTCCAGTCAATGGATGGAAAAGCCACGGCGTGAGCATTGTAATTTCCGGTTGCTCCACCAAATTTGGCTGAATTCGGAGTTTGTTTCAGAACAGCAAGTTGTTGGTTCAAACGGTTTACAAAAACCATCATTTCTTTTCCCAAGCGGGTGGGCGAAGCCGGTTGTCCGTGAGTTTTTGCCAACATGGAAACATCGCGCCATTCATCAACCATGTGTGTCAATGCTTTCAATACTTCTTCCATTTCAGGAAAATAAACATTGTCCAACGCATTTTTTATGGAAAGCGGAACGGCTGTATTATTTATATCTTGCGAAGTCAACCCGAAGTGAATAAACTCTTTGAATGCCTGCAAACCTAGTGAATCAAACTTTTCTTTGACAAAATATTCAATTGCTTTTACATCGTGATTGGTTACACTTTCAATTTCTTTTATCTTCAGAGCATCTGCTTCAGAAAAATTAGCATAAATAGCTCTTAACTTTGGATAAACCGATGTTGGAACTTGCGCCAATTGTTTCAATGGAATTTCGCAAAGAGCAATAAAGTATTCAACTTCAACCAAAATTCGGTAACGCATTAAGGCGTATTCCGAGAAGTAAGCAGCGTAAGCTTCGGTTTTAGTGCGGTAACGACCATCAACAGGAGAAATTGCAGTTAGAAGAGATAAATTCATTACGAGTGTTTTTGTTATTTTGCCGGATTATTTATGCTCCCGGATGTATAGTTAAATCGAACTGCAAAGTTAATCATTTCCGTCGGATTAGAAAAGTTTCTGCTTCTCACTTGCTACACTGATACTTTTTCTATACTTTTGTTACACAAAAAAGGTAAAACAATAAAACAGTAAAGATTTCGAGTAGGTTTTGAATAAAATACAAGTATGAGATACGTTAGAATTCACAAAGAGGGTCGGTTAATTTTAGGTTTATTAGCTTTAATATTGCTATTTGTCAACTTGTACATTTATACACATTTTCTAGGCATTCTTCCAATTATAAACATTGTCATATCGGCTCTGCTATTGTTCTTTTTTGCGTATTTTTTTCGTAATCCGCCACGCAAGGTGTATATTGACGATTCAAGTTTGGTAGTTGCTCCGGCCGATGGAACAATAGTGGTGGTAGAACCGACTGAAGAATCGGAATATTTTGGAGATAAGCGCATACAGGTTTCAATTTTTATGTCGGTTTTTAATGTGCATGCTAATTGGTATCCTATAAAAGGTACGGTGTTGAAATCAGTTCACCACAGTGGGCGTCACATGGCGGCTTTTTTGCCAAAATCAAGTACTGAAAATGAACGCTCCACCGTGGTTATTGAATCCGAAGCCGGCACTCAAATACTTGTTCGGCAAATTGCCGGTGCATTGGCTCGCCGAATTGTAACGTATGCTCACCCAGGGAAGAAAAGTCATATAAATGAGCATCTTGGCTTTATAAAATTTGGTTCGCGGGTGGATTTGTATTTCCCTATCGATACTGAGATATTTGTTCAGGTTGGAGAATCAACTACAGGAAACGAAACCATTATCGCCCGTTTAAACGAAGATTAAATGACCATAGAAGAAGCTCAAAAACAGGTTGACGATTGGATTAAAACCTACGGTGTTCGCTATTTTGGTGAGCTAACCAACATGGCTATTCTAACCGAAGAAGTGGGCGAACTGGCAAGAGTTATTTCGCGTACTTATGGCGAGCAATCTTTCAAAGAGTCAGATAAAGAAGCTAACCTTGCCGACGAAATGGCCGATGTACTTTGGGTACTGATTTGTTTGGCAAATCAAACAGGCGTAAACCTTACCGAAGCATTTGAAAAAAATAGGCAAAAGAAAACTGAACGGGATAATACCCGGCATTTAGAAAACGACAAACTTACAGCCCCTAAATCCCCAAAAGGGGACTTTAAGAGTGGTTTGTAAAACTAAAATAACTAATCTTCTCTGTTCTCCCTTTAGGGGGTTAGGGGGCTAAACTTAAATAATATGAGCAAATTTGACGACCTTTTTAAACAATATAATTGTAACCTGAACGACGAAAGCGTAAAACAGGATATTGAAAGAATATTAGCTGCGCATTATGCCGAAAACAATAATCTGGAGGCTTACAAACAATGTCTGAACCAAATTGATTTAACTTCATTGAACGGAACAGATACACATGCTGAGATTATTTCGATGGTAGAAAAGGTAAACAATTTCAAAACAGTTTTTCCTCATTTGCCAAATGTTGGGGCTATTTGTGTGTATCCGGCATTAGTTCCGATAGTAAAAGAACATCTCACAGAAAATATCGGCATTGCAGCTGTTTCTGCAGGTTTCCCGGCATCCCAAACATTTATAGAAGTAAAAGTAGCCGAAACAGCTATGTGTGTTATGGAAGGTGCCACCGAAATTGATGTGGTCATCTCTATTGGTAAATTTTTGGAAGGAAACTACGAAGAAGTTTACGAAGAGCTTACCGAAATAAAAGCGGCTTGTCGCGAAGCGCATTTGAAAGTGATTCTGGAAACAGGAGCATTGCAAACCGCTTCGGCTATTAAAAAAGCATCTATTCTTGCTATGGCTGCCGGAGCTGATTTTATTAAAACATCAACCGGTAAAATCCCTGTGGCTGCTACGCTTGAAGCAACTTATGTAATGTGTAATGCCATCAAAGAATGGAACGACAAAACCGGAATTAAAGTTAGCTACAAACCTGCCGGAGGAATTGTGACTACCGAAGATGCAGTTAAACATTACACAATAGTAAAAGAAATTTTGGGAAATGAGTGGTTGAACAATACCAGATTCCGCTTTGGAGCAAGTCGATTAGCAAATAACTTGCTCAGTTCTATTGAAAGAAAAGACGTGAAGTATTTTTGACTCCGGATTATCTCCATTCGGTCACTGAATCGGTGGTTTTCCTAAATAAAACTCTTCTTACTCCCCTTTAGGGGTTGGGGCAATTAAAATTCTCTATTTGCAGCATATTCCGCACACAAGATAAGCGATTGTTTTACATCGCTGTCAACAAAGCCATTGAGTTCCTCGATGGCTTTGTTTTTAAAAGCCTCCATTTGTGCAATGGCATATTTGACCCCACCATTTTTGTGAGTAAACTCGGTAATTGTCTGGATATTTTCCGGGGTAAAATCTTTGTTTTCAATCCACGACAACACCTGATCACGTTCAGTTCCAGTAGTATTCAGAAGTCCGTAAATAAGCGGTAATGTCACTTTGCCATCACGAATATCATTGCCGGTAGGTTTTCCAATCTGAATATCCGGTGAATAATCAAAAATGTCATCCTTAATCTGAAAACAAATTCCCAGGAATTCGCCAAATTTACGTAAATGAGCCAATGCATCTTCGCTTGCATTTACCGACAAACCACCTACTTCGGTACAGGTGGAGAACAATAAAGCTGTTTTTTTACGAATAATGGTGTAATAATTTTCTTCTGAAGAAGCTGAAATTTCCGCATTTACCAATTGGAGCAATTCTCCATCCGAAAGCTGCATCCCAATTTTGGCAATTGCTTTTAAAATAGGGAGTTTATTGGTTCTTACGGCGCAACTAAGCGATTTGGAAAGAATATAATCGCCCGATAAAATAGCAATTTTGTTTGTCCAACGTGCATTTATCGATGGTTTACCACGACGTTCAAGCGTATCGTCAACCACATCATCATGAATTAAACTGGCAGTGTGTAGTAATTCTAACGATAATGCACTATTAATTGTGTCCAGATTCACTTCTCCACATAGTTTTGCCGAAAGAACTGCCATCATCGGTCGCAGTTGTTTTCCACTTTTCTGTAGCACATATTCATTCACACTCTCAAGCATCGGATTGTCCGTAATGAGTGCTTCTGCAAATGTTTTTCCAAACAATTGCATTTCAGATAGAATGGGTTGTTTAATTTTTTCGATAAAGTTCATTTGAACGCTCATAATAATGTGCTTTGCAAAAGTAAGCAA
>Ga0302288_1000883_pt1 | contig 21553 bp, 19 predicted proteins | sample III_Fen_N1_1_FD_194549 | JGI IMG/M metagenome (GOLD analysis project Ga0302288, IMG submission 194549) | Peat permafrost microbial communities from Stordalen Mire near Abisko, Sweden - III_Fen_N1_1 | ecosystem: Environmental > Terrestrial > Soil > Wetlands > Permafrost | place: Sweden: Abisko...
CGGATGTTTAATTGAAATTACCGCAGTCATTCCGTTTCGTACGTCGGCTCCTGTAAAGTTAGCATCTTTTTCTTTTAAGATGTTAAGTTCCCTTGCATAGTTATTGATTACATTGGTAAACATAGTCTTAAAGCCGGTAAGATGTGTACCACCCTCGGCATTATAGATATTATTGCAAAATCCAAGAACATTTTCATGAAATTCATTTACATACTGAAACGCAACTTCAACCGTAATTCCTTCACTTTCTCCAGTAAAGTAAATCGTGTTATGTATGGTTTCCTTTGTTTTATTCATGTCCTTGATAAATCCTGCTAGGCCTTCAGGTTCATGAAATTCTATTCTTTCCAACTGGTCTTTTCTAAGATCTTCAAACTGTATTGTCAAAGTTGGATTCAGATAGGCAGTTTCGTGTAAACGGCTTTTTACTTCATCCTCTTTAAATCTGGTTTTATCAAAAATCGTATCATCCGGTAAAAAATTAATGGTAGTTCCTGTTTCTTTTGTTTTTCCAATAACAGGAAGAAGTCCTTTTTCAAGTTCAATTGCAGGATTTCCTCTGGAATATCTGTCTTCATAAATAAATCCACCTGTTTTTACCTGCACTGTGAGCTTTTCTGACAGGGCATTAACTACAGAAGATCCTACTCCGTGGAGTCCACCACTGGTTTTATAGGAATTATTATCAAATTTTCCACCTGCATGTAGCGTAGTAAAAACAAGTCTTTCTGCACTCATACCTTTTTCATGCATGCCTACAGGAATTCCTCGTCCATTATCTGAAACAGTAGCTGATCCATCTTCCTCCAGCGTAACTGTTATTTTGTTGCAAAAACCAGCAAGATGTTCGTCTACCGCATTATCTACGATTTCATAAATTAGATGATTCAGCCCTTTTGTGGAAATACTGCCGATGTACATACCCGGTCTTTTTCTTACAGCTTCCAGCCCTTCAAGCACGGTAATGCTGCTTGCATCATAAGTGTTTGTAACTCCCATAAAGAACAACCTTTCTGACTTAAATTATTTTCCCAGAATCCCCCATGAGTACTGGAAAAAGTCACGTTTTACTTTTCATTTCTGATATTTTCAGAAAAAATCTCAGTGTTTATTATAACATACGTTCTATTTATTTGAAAGAAAAAAAATACATGATATGGTGTTAATGCTCAATGGTTCACCATATCATGTATATTAAATTTTGAAATACAAATCAATTATATAAATCAGCAAGTTGCTTCATAGCAACTCATTTTTTTACAGCAGGCAATGGCCAGTGCCCCTGGTCCTAAATGGCAGGCAACACTTAATGATAAATGATCCACAAATATTTCATAGCCCTCAAATTCCACGCTTAGTTCTTTTCTCAATACTTCAGCAGCTTCTTCACTATTGGTATGTGCTATCTGAATCCAGATATTTTTTTTATCATGAAATCCACCAAACCGGTTAATGATATCATTTTTGATAGCGGTTAACATTAGCGTTTTCCCTTGAGCTGATGTTCTTGCTTTGGCAAAAGCATCCAGTTTTTCTCCCTGGAGCTGTAAAATTGGTTTTATTTTTAAAATTGTACCCAGCGCGGCAGCTGTAGATGTTATTCTTCCGCCCTTTTTCAGATAATATAAAGTATCCAGCATAATATAAATACTGGAGTTATATTTATCCTCTTCCAGCATTTGTTTTATTTCAAATGCATTATGTCCTCTTTTAACAAGCATCAGTGCATCCAGAACGGACTGTCTCTGGGTTACTGAGATTCTCTGATTATTTACTACAACGACTTTTCCATCAAAATCCTGGGCCAGCATAAAAGCGCTCTCACAGGATCCGCTTAGTCCGCTGCTCATAGGAATATGTACTATCTCATCATATTCACTAAGCAGATTCTCCCATAAATCTCTCACATCAGCAGGTGACGGCTGGCTTGTTCTGATATCCACATCACTGGCAAGCTTCTGGTAAAATTCCTCATTGCTTAAAGTGATATCCTCATAAAATGTTTCCTCATTTATCATAAATGGCATTGGCAAAACAGAGATTCCCAATAAGCTGGCCTGATCCTGCGTAATTCCACTGTTGCTGTCTGTAACAACTGCAATTTTTGACATAACGTTACCCCTAACTATCTAGTTTTAAATAAAATGTTGAAAAAACCATATGTCTATCTTACTTTTAGATACTCTTAAAGTCAACGTTAATTGACTGTATTTCCTTTAATTTAATATTTAGCAACTGGTTTTCTTCACTTTCAAGGTAAGGATCTTCTTCCTGTATATTGTCAGCACACTGACTGGCATTTTTTAAGATACCTGCATCCGTAAATACATCACCAATTCTGAAATTCATGATTCCACTTTGACGAATTCCAAAAAGATCTCCCGGTCCCCTTAGCTTCATATCTTCTTCCGCAATAAAAAAACCATCATTTGACTTGTTAAGTATATTAAGCCGTTCAACCTTATCCCCATTATCAGATCCACTAACAAAGATGCAATATGACTGGCTGTCGCCTCTTCCCACCCGGCCCCTTAACTGGTGAAGCTGTGCAAGTCCAAACCGCTCTGCGTTTTCTACCATCATGACTGTAGCATTTGGTACATTAACCCCAACTTCAATAACAGTAGTAGATACCAGAATATCAAAAAAGTTGTTGGAAAAGTCCTCCATGATTTTGTTTTTTTCTTTTGAAGGCATTTGACCATGAAGGCTCGCAATTCTGATGGATTCTGGAAATATACTCTTTAATTTATCCGTATATTCCAGAACATTTTCCACGCCTTCAAGTTCGCCTTCTTCTACCATAGGACAGACCACATAGATCTGATGACCCTTTAATATCTCTGCCTCCATAAATTCATAAGCTTTTTTTCGATATCCTGTATTTACAACTGCATTTTTAATAGGCAATCTGTTTGATGGCAGTTCATCCACAAGGGATATTTTTAAGTCCCCATAAATAATAATTGCCAGGGTTCTTGGAATGGGAGTCGCACTCATTACGAGAACGTGTACATTTTCTCCCTTGTTTGCAAAGCACTCCCTCTGGCGAACTCCAAACCGGTGTTGTTCATCCGTTACTACCAGACTGAGATTTTTATAGATTACTTTTTCCTGAATGAGTGCATGGGTACCGATAATCAGATTTGCCTCTCCTGATTCAATCTTTTTATAGATCTCCTTCTTATCTTTGGCAGACACCGACCCTGTCAGAAGCACTGGTTTAAAAGGAATATGATATTGTTTTATAAGATGATTTACACTTTCAAAATGCTGGGCCGCTAAAACTTCTGTAGGCGCCATAAGTGCTCCCTGAAAACCATTGACAGTTATCATTAGTAATGCTAAAAGTGCAAGGATTGTTTTTCCACTGCCTACATCACCCTGAACCAATCTGTTCATAACGTATTTCCCCTGAAGATCTTCCGATATCTCGTTCCAGGTTCGAAGTTGTGCCTTTGTCAGCTTATAAGGCAGGCTTTCTATAAGTCTTGTTGTTTCCGCAACAGGAAATAAGGTGTAACCTGTTTCAATAAGTTGTGTATGTTCTTTTAAAGTTCTGATGTTCATTAAAAAAAAGAAAAATTCATCAAAAACCAGACGTTTTCTGGCTGAAATCACAGCTTCCATACTACCTGGAAAATGAATTTTTTCAATTGCAGTTTTGATATCTTCAAGCTGATATTGTTCTTTTATATTTGTTGGCAGATATTCTGTTATTTCACAGTTCATTGCCTGTTTTATTGCTTTTCGAATTGTTTTATTCGTTAAGCCTATGGTTGTGGAATAAACCGGCATGAGAACATTTCTGTATTCTTCATATTCTGTTTCATGAAATATAGTAGGATTTTCCATACAAAGGTTTTTGCCTTTTTCTTGGACTATTCCTCTGAAAATATATTTTTTTCCTTTTTGAAGGATATTTTTTATATAGGGCTTATTAAAAAAAGTCAGTTGCAGTTTTCCTGTTTCATCACCAGCAAAAAGTGTAGTGACTGTGATTCTTCCGAATTTTCGGGAGGAAATATTCCCTATCACAAAGGCACCAATGGCATTAACATTTTTTAACTGTGCTGCTGAAATCACCACGGTATCTTCATATTTTTCATAATCTCTGGGATAATAAAAAAGCAGATCCTCCAATGTATTAATATTTAATTTATGAAATAATTCTGCCGTTTTTTCTCCGATACCCTTTAAAGAAGTAATCTGTTCTGATTTTTCCACCCTAAATGCCCCCATTTGGATTCTAAAATAGGACGACTTTCATCGTCCTATCTCTTAAAAACGAAACATTATTCTGCTGAAATAATATAATAATAGATTGGCTGTCCGCCGTACTGAAGTTCAATGTCACAGGAAGGATATTTTTCTTCCAGTTGGCTTTTTATGTTCTCCGCATCTTCTTCAGTTACATCTGCTCCATAATAAATACTGATTAATTCATCATCTTCATCAATAATGTCATTGGCAAGTTCTAAGGTAATAGCTTCCATATCGGTTCCTACTGACAGAATGCTCTTATCACCGATACCCATAAAATCGCCCTGATTAATAACTTTATCATCAATAACAGTGTCTCTTACTGCATAAGTTACCTGCCCGGTTTTTACATTTGCAATTTCACGTTCCATTGCAGCACGATTTTCTTCACCTGATAAATCAGGTATAAAATTAATGACTGCAGTAATTCCCTGTGGAACTGTTTTGGTTGGAATTACAATGATTTCTTTACCTTCAACCAGATATTTTGCCTGATTTGCCGCCAGAATAATATTACTGTTATTTGGCAGGATAAAAATTGTATCTGCATTGATATTATTAATGGCATTTACCATGTCTTCCGTGCTTGGATTCATGGTCTGTCCACCTTCAATAATATAATCCACACCCAGACCTTTAAAGATTTCGTTAATTCCTTTTCCCACACTGACAGCAATAAATCCAAAAGGTTTCTTTTCAGCAGGCTCATTTTGAATAGCTTCCTGTTTCTCAGCCATCTTAATGATTTTTTCCTGATGTTCCAGTCTCATGTTATCAATCTTGAGATTAGATAATGCGCCATATTTCAAAGCATTCTGAATAGCAAGTCCTGGGTCATTGGTGTGAACATGGACTTTTACCACATCCTCATCGGCAACTACCACAATTGAATCTCCAATGGATTCCAAAAACTCCTTAAAATCCAGTTCATGTTTTACATTAAAAGTTTTATTTGTAAGAATGATAAATTCTGTACAATAACCAAACTTAATTTCATCATCTTCCTTGGCTTCCATATTCGAAACCATGGTAGAAGCAACCGGTTTGAAATCAGTTACAATAGTGTAATCAATTTCTTTACCAAGAAACGCATCATAAGCTCCTCTTACAACTTCCATTAATCCCTGTCCGCCTGAGTCTACAACGCCTGCCTGCTTTAATACCGGAAGAAGGTCTGGAGTTATACTTAATACATAATCTCCATGTTTAATTACTTCTTCAAAAAATACTTCAAAATCAGTGACACCGCTTTCATCCAATTCCACGGCTTTATCTTTCATTCCTCTTGCAACAGTCAAAATAGTTCCTTCTTTGGGCTTCATAACCGCTTTATATGCAGTCTCAACAGCTTTATCCATGGCAAGTGTTATTAAAGAAACACTTATTTTTTCATACTCACTAATACTTTTTGTAAAACCTCTGAATAACTGGGATAAAATAACCCCTGAATTACCTCTTGCTCCACGTAAAGAACCAGAAGAGATTGCTTTTGCCAGAACAGGCATGGTAATATCTTCCAATAAACTTACTTCTTTCGCTGCGGCCATAATGGTCAATGTCATGTTGGTACCAGTATCGCCATCAGGAACCGGAAAAACGTTCAGCTCATTAATCCATTCTTTTTTAGATTCTAAGTTTTTCGCACCTGCTAAGAACATCTTTGATAGTGTTTTAGCGTCGATTGTTTTTACCACAACAAAATCCTCCTTAATCAATCACTCTAACACCCTCAACAAAGATGTTGATCTTTTCAATTTCTAAACCTGTAAATTTTTCAACTTTATACTTTACATTGCTGATTAAATTATCAGCCACCGCAATAATGCTTACACCATAGGAAATAATCACGTTAAAATTCAAAGTCAGTTTATTATTTGTAATTTCTACCGATATTCCATGTGTGATAGACTCTTTTTTTAATAACCTTACAAGTCCATCTTTCATATTGACGCTTGCCATTCCTACAATACCAAAGCACTCTACCGCTACGCTTCCTGCATATTGTGCAATTACCTCATTATCAATTTCGATGTTCCCAATGTGGGTATTCATTGATCCGTTCATGTCTACCTCCTTAATTTCATCTCATATATAGATGACATTATAACCTCTTTTCACCAAAAATGAAATAACAAACATTTAAATTCTATTCTAAAGTAATAAAAATTGCAATGAAAAAGTAAATTGTATATTTTATTCATAAAAATAATTTTTTACTTGCATTCTAAGTTTATTTCTGATATCATACTCATGTTGTATGTCCAAGGACAAATTTTATATTAGGAGGTGCTAATATATGGCAAAATGTGAAATTTGTGGTAAAGGCGTTCATTTTGGAAACGCAGTCAGCCATTCTCATAGAAGATCCAATCATATTTGGAATTCAAACGTAAAAAGCGTAAGATGTAAAGTTAATGGAGCTGCTAAGAAAATGCATGTTTGCACAAGCTGCTTGAAATCAGGCAATGTTGAAAGAGCTTAATTTTTAAACTGATTGATGCGTTACGCAATCGAATAATTAGAGAACTATCCACAAGGATGGTTCTTTTTTTATGCTTACCCTATTACTTTCTAATGAATTAAAAAAGCAGGCTGTTGCTTCTGATACCATAATCTTTTATGGTTTCTCAGCTTTGCCCGCTCATGCCTGTTTATTATAATCAAATATTTTTCGTAATGATTCATATTCTTTATTTATTTTCTGTATGGTATTAGTGTCTCCACACATATTATCAGGGTGATATATCTTTAATAAGTCCTTGTATCTTTTTCTTAAAGATAATAGGCTGTTTACACCACCAAAATACATGGAATGATTGTCGTAAAAAATCTCATCTTCCGCTTTGCTTAAACGATCTTTTCTGGCCTGAATCAGTAATTTTTCTTTTTCAAGTTTTCTTTTATCAATATCCAACTGTTTAAAAGCATCTTTCAAAACATCAAGTTTCTTCTGAAAATACAGCTCTTCCTGTTCCAGACGTTTCTTACGTTCTTCCATAATTATTTTTTCATGCTGTACCCGGACATTTTCCTTGAAAAGGAATCGTTTCATTTCATCAAGTGCTTTTTTTGAGTTCTTATCTGGCAACTCATTAAAATCAATAATTTCACCTGTTATTTCTTCTTCCAAATAATCCATAATAACTCCATACAGTGATTTAACAAAACTATTTATATAGCTTATTAATTCCGTTTATTATTTATTTTTTTGGGAAAGCGATATCTACTGCTTCGTCATCGCTTACTTCCGCCTTTTCCTTTTTGGTAGAAAATTTTTCAATAATATCCGGTATCATATCAAGAACTTTTGTTACGCTATCCTGATTTTTGATATTCACCAGTTTTGCGGAACCATTTTTAATAACAAGGACAGCACTAGGTGACATCTTTCCAGACATACCACCAAACCCACCATTCTTTTTATCATTTGTTGATGCTCCGGCACCCACTCCAAACGTTACATCCACTAAAGGTAATATTATGGTATCCCCTACCTGCGTAGCTTCTCCAACAACCGTTTTTGTGGAAAGAAAACTTTCCATACCCTTCATCAGTGAATCTACTACAGCTCCAAAACTATTATCAGCCATTATTTCTCCTCCTTTTTAAGTAGCCTTACGAAGGCTCTTAAATTCTTATCAAAATATAATTTGCATGCGACTATAACCAGGACTGCGATTGTAATATGACCCCGCAGATATATCTTTCCTCTAAAAACTTCTTCATCAAAATATGGTGTTATTCTTATATGATTTTCAAAAACCGGATATAGCATACCTGCTATTCCAAGTATTTTACCTGTGGAAGCAGGATCTCCCATCCCTATCTCCAAGGCAATCTCAAGCTTTCTGGGTTTTATACTCTTTAAAATCTTAAAGATGCTTTTTTTAACTTTTTTTACTGATTTTGTTCCAAGTTCACTTTGAAGCAGGTCTTTATAATAAGTTACATCATTTCCCACTTTTTTAAGTTTATCACATATGTCCTGAAATTTGAACTTAATATTTTTTAAAATCTCGGTGAGTTTTAAATATAGCGTTTTTATTTTGTTGAAAAATTTCAATGGTTTAGGGTTATTCTGACTTTGAGGGTCTTCATTGCTACTTTCTTTGGTGTTATATTCTTCTGCTTTTATATTCTCTGACTGAGTTTCATCAGCTTCTTTTTTGTCGAATTCGTTCTTATGTACTACTTTATCTACTTCTTTATCTACGTCTTTATCTACTTGTTTAATTTCTTTTTCTTCTACAATATATAACTCTTTCGCATTTTTTATTGTTTCTTCCCGCAGGGTATAAATTCCCGGTTTAACATCATCTGGATTATCCATGTTGGGTTCGATTACAGTGGGGGAGGGGATATCTGTTTTTAATATTTCTGCTGTTTTCAGAATTTCGTTGTCTTCTTTTGTTTTGTCTTTTGTTTTGTCTTTTGTTTTGATATTAGTCTTGTCTTTGATTTTATCTTTTTTTACTTTTCGTTTTCTAACAGGTTTCTCTGGTTTTTCTTTATCAGAAAACAGTGTGAAGCCTGCGATTTTTAGTCCATATTCCAGGTGTTTCTCATAACTTGCTTTAATACTGATTAGATGTAGAAACCAGGTCACCTTAATATATCCTTTGATATCATCTTCCTTTGAACCAATCGCTTTATAGCGAATTGGCACAAATAAAACAGATAATAAGATAAAAAGCAGTACTAAGAAAACACTTAATAAAATCCATCCTATTACTTTTAATATCATAAGTAAAATACTCAGCATAATCTCACCATTCAAACTTTTCATAGTTTAAGGACTCTTTAAAATTAAATGTTCCTGTTTTATTATAATATTCCATCACTATCTTTTCTACCAGTGCAAGTGCTTCATCATAACCATTTGCGATTCCAATAATATAGGGGGGATTTTCTTTGTAATATATCTGCTTCAAAAAACCAGCATGAATGATTTCAAGCAGATCATTTCCCTTTGCTGGCGTAATAATGTAGATATTCAACTGTCCTGCATTTTTCTTTAATTTTTTTATTATTTTTTCCGGTTTTTTTATGGAATCTCCCACATAAAGCTGATCATAAAATTGTATTTTTCGTTTTTTCATTTCAACTCCACTTAGTGTTTTGGGCATTTCAGAATTGGCATATTGTCCGTTCATACTACAGACTGCGAATATATAAAACTGCTTGAAATCATCATATCATATTTATTCTAAAAACGATAGTTTCACATGAAATTTATTGACAATAACTTAGAATACCATATACTAATATTAGATTTATATGAATAAAAAGGGGAAGGTACGCCTATATGAAATCAATAGCCCGTATGTCGTTAAAACCAGGTATGGAAATAGCGGAAAATGTTTATTCATACGATAATAAGCTGATTCTTAAAAAAGATACCATTCTAGAAGCCGCTGACATTAAAAAATTAGCTATATATTCCATCGTCTGTATTTCAATAAAAGATGCCGAGGACTATGCAACAACACATTTCGAAAAACTTCGTTTAACTAATGCTTTTCAGAATTTTGAACGAGTATATAAAAATAACCTAAATGTTTTCAAATTCATGACTAACAATCTTATTACAAAAGGCACTCCTATTAATATGGAATCTCTGATGCTACTTCATAACAATGTAAGAGCCTGTGCTACTTCAGGAGAACAGCTGCTGGATATGCTTTATAATATGCTCCCCAGCGAAGATGATATGACTTATGTACATTGCTTTAACTCAGCACTTGTCTGTAATGTATTTGGTCAGTGGCTGTGCATCTCAAAAGAAGATATCGTCACGCTGACACTCTGTGGTTTTTTCTATGATATTGGAAAAATGAAATTGCCAAATAATCTGATATGGAAACCCGGAAAATTAACTGATCTGGAATATGACTGGATAAAAACTCATACTGATTTAGGTTATGATATTTTAAAAAACAGTGGTTTAAATTCTCATATTCTTAATTGTGCATTAATGCATCATGAAAGATGTGATGGATCCGGCTATCCTAACCATTTAACTGAAGACAAAATTGATTTTTTCTCAAAATGTATTAGTATTGTAGACAGTTATGAAGCAATGACTTCCGCCCGTATTTACAGAACCTCATTAAATCCATTTCAGATAATCAATGATTTTGAAAATAAAGGTTTGGAAAAATATAGTATTTATATCATAAAACCCATTTTGGAACATATCGCAAACAATCAACTGGGTAAAACGGTCCGCTTATCTGATGATACTATAGGTGAAGTTATTTATATAAATAAAGATGCTCTTGCTTATCCTTTGATTAAGGTTAACAATACAGTAATAGATTTATCCTTAAAAAAAGATATTGATATCAAATATATGCTCTAAAATATTAAGAGGAATAAAAAAAGACTTTTCAGTCTTTTTTTATTCCTCTTTTGTACCCCAGGAATTATTTTTTTTCATTTCAAGATATTCATTATATGCTTTTTCCAATATCTGCTTCTCATTGGTAAATTTCAATAAATGATATGCCTCGTGATACTTATAAAAACCGGAATCCACAAAAAATTCCTCACGTTGCGGTTTGCTGTAGTAACTGTCTGTCATCATCAGATACCAGTGAACTTCTTTCTCAACTATATCTTCAGGTACATTAAAAGTATATTCGCTTTTTCCCACATATTTTACTATGTTTGCTTTTGCGCCTGATTCCTCTAACACTTCCCTTAATGCAGTATCTGTAAATTCCTCGTTTTTTTCTACAGTTCCTTTTGGCAATACCCATCCTTCGTACTTGTTTTTATAATTTTTATACAAAAGTAGTATTTTGCCTCGAAAAATAACCACACCGCCGCAGCTTGTTGCTTCAATCATGCAATGCCTCCTATTTTCTGGTGGGTGATACGCTGCAATAAGTATAAACTATTTAAATTTAAGGTGCAAGGCTAAAATACGCGTCCATTACTTCCTTGGCAATTGGAACAGCCGCCTCTCCACCGATTCCACCGCCTTCTACCACTACAGTAACAACAATCTCAGGATTATCATAAGGTGCAAAACCTGTGAACCATGCATGGCTTTCTTTTCCACTGGTATATTCAGCAGAGCCTGTTTTTCCAGCCGCCGTATAATCCTGACCCGATAACTTTGTTGCCGTTCCATCTTCTACAACCGCTAACATCAGCTGTTTTAAAATCGTACTTTCTTCTGTTGTCATAATCTGACGATATTCACTTTTTTTATATTGTTTGATAACGGTTTTATTTGCTGTTTCAATATAATCAATAAGATAAGGCTTCATAACCACACCCTGGTTTGCTATGGCCGCGGTAATCATTGCCATATGCATTGGTGTAACTAATGTTTCCCCTTGCCCGATTACAGATTGTAAAATCTCATCTGTTGTTGACTTTGATGTTACAAGACACTGACTTTTTTTATAGCTCATATTAAGTGGAAGCGTTTCATTAAACATACATTCTTCCAATGTTTTTGAAAACTTGTCCATATCCAGCATCAGACCAATGTTAGCAAAGGATGAATTACAGGATTTTGCAAAGGACTGTGTAAAATCAACTACTCCATGGCTCTTATTATGATAGCAGTCTATTACGCTTCCCTTATACTCAAATTTTCCAGTACAGTCAAATGTATAATTACTGATATCGTTATTATATTCCTTCAAATATTCCAAAGCTGTTAATATTTTAAAAACAGAACCCGGAGGGTATACTCCCTGGGTTGCCCTGTTTACCAGAACTCCATTTCCCTTTGTATTGTCAGCCGAATCTTCTGCAATCAGGTCATCCCAAATACTATCAATTTGATTTGGATCAAAATCAGGTTTTGAAACCATAGCATATATCTGCCCAGTTTGTGGATTCATGGCTATAACAGCCCCTTTTTCATCTCCCAGAGCATCATACGCAGCTTGTTGGAGTGTAGTGTTTAATGTAGTAACTATATTATCCGCAGGATCCATTTTTTCATTTAAATCATTTTGTAATTTATTCAATTCCGAAATACTGGATCTAACCAGATAGTAATTTGCCATATCCTCTATGCCACTTCGCCCTTTAGTAGAAAACCCTACAACATGAGCAAAAACTTCACTATAAGGATAACTTCTGGTTTTATTTCCAGCATCGTCCACCTGGGTCTGAGCCAGTATCTGCCCATCTGCCGAATAAATATTTCCTCTGATATTAATTTGCTCCAGTAACTCCTGCCGTCCATTATAATCATTATCCAGTATTTTAGGACTTTCTATTTGGATAAAGTAAATAAGATAGCCTATTAAAAATACAAAAATACCTATAAAAAAATACATAACAAAACTGATATGCTTATTATTTTTGATTATACTTTCGTCTTGTTCGTTTCCGTCATTTTCCAGATTCTGAATGGTTTTTACCGAAACATCTGAATCCAAGTTCCTATCTTGCTTATGTATCTGTTGTTGATCCGTATCTTTACCATTTCCAGCTTCATTCAGTAAATGAATACCCTGAAACACTGAAAACAATATAATAGTAACTATTACCGATGTTCCACCATAACTAATCAAAGGAAGGGTTACACCTGTAAGTGGAATAAATTTCGTGCCGCCCCCTATAGTCAGGAAAATCTGAAAGATGTAAATAATTGCAAGTCCACAGGTTGTTAGTTTGTAAAACTGATTTTTTGTTTTGATACTGATTTTGATAAACATAATAAAAGTACTTAAATAAATCAGGATTACACAGATTGAAAAAATCAATCCCATTTCTTCTGAAATAGCCGAAAAAATAAAATCTGTATCTACATAAGGGATAGATTCAGGTGTTCCCCGAAAAAGTCCTGAACCAATCCATCTCCCTGACCCGATGGCAAACAGTGATTGTGTAATCTGATAACCGCCACCGTCAATATTTTTCCAAGGATCAATCCAACTTTGTACACGTACTCTCACATGACTGAATAATTGGTAAGCTACTATGCAGGAAAAGGCTGCACCAATTACTCCGCCAATCAGATATCTGATTTTGCCTGAGGCGATAAATAGTACAACAACATAAACCACCGCAAAAATCAAAGCACTTCCTAAATCCCTGCTTAAAACAAGAATCACAATATGTAAACTTGCAATTGCTGCTGAAATCACTAGATTTTTGAAGTTTTTTGCTTCATAAAACAGGCTTGCAAGAAAAAACACAAACAGAATTTTTACAATTTCAGATGGTTGGAACGCAATTCCGTATATTTTCATACTTATTTTCGAACCATTTGTAGCCGCTCCAAATAAATATACAATGCTAAGCGCTAGAATTCCGATTCCAGCATATAGCCAGTGCAGTCCCTTCAATTCCTTAATTTTTCTGATCAAAAATGGAATTAATAGAGCAAAAAGCATTGCAAACAGGACGATTACACATTGTTTCTCTGCCTTAGCCATATTAATACGCGTCAGCATAATGAAACCTATCATTAAAAGCATGCACATATTATTTACTACAAAGCGGTTGATATCAGGGTATGTCTGTCTTGATATTATAATAATGGCTACTACTGCAATTACCTGAAAAGCATAAAAGAAAAGGTAAATCAAATCTTTCGTGTATAAATAAATTGACATAAAACATAGAAAATGAACCATGAACATTACTATTATCTGACGTATATAAATACCATTTTTATGTGCTTTTGAATTGCTTCGAAAAATAGAAAAACATTCAAATGTATAAATAATCATAAAAAATGCTATAAGATATTTTGATATATCCAAAATAAACTGATCCATGCATTTCTCCTTTGCTAATACTTCCTTTTACTCCACGCCTCTTTTTAAATGACCTTTCGTAAATTCTTTGTAAACAGGATCAGCTATTGCTTTTCCTTGTTTCATCTCCATTAATTCCTTAAAATAATTTGTTATTGCAAAAGCTTCATTTCCACTTTCCCTTGTAAAAACCAGACGAAAGTTTTTCAGATTCAAGGCCGAAAGTTCCTTTATATTCCCATGTAATGAAAGAGGTACACTGTTATATATAATATTATAACAGTATCTACAACAGTTTTTCACCTGGAAGGATGCGTTGTACCGATCATTTAAAATCATAATTTCTTCTTTGTGGTCACATCCAACACTGGTTTTTTTAATACAGTTAGCTGTAATCATCATGGGAATATATCCATAAATCATCATTTCCATATTTTCTGCTGATAAATCTATGATTTCATGAATATTTAATTCAACCGGCACTGTAGTTATAAGATTGTTTTCTTCAAAATATTCTTTTGCTTCACTATTCCAGGTATACATATTTGCATCTGCAATAATATCTCCCTGATAGTTTATTTCATGTAACCACTGAATTTCTTCAATATTTCTTATAATGATACCTTTAAAATTATCTGTTGATAAATAAGGAACTATTCCCTGTAACAAGGTATAATCCTTATTTCTTATAATATAGGGAAGTGCCAGATATTTGTCACTTTTGAATTCTTTCAAATAAGCAATTATAGTTTCATCCTGGGTAAAAGGAATTATTTCATCTAATAAGCAGTCCAGTTCCATTGCAATATAACTAAGATCCATATTTTTCAATGAATCCATCTGTTCTTTATTTGAAATTAGTGCCGAAAGTTTTCCCTGTGGCTTACTATTCTGTGGTTTACTACTCTGTGATATTTTTTCTTCTATTTCAGGTATTATTTTTTCCTGTAATTTTTTATATTTTTCAGGCAAATCAGAATTAATGTTTACTTCAAAGCGCCTTGATTTTGATAAAAGAAGTTCTTCAAAATCATACAAACCGTCTCTTCGGAGCTGATTTAAAACACTGTTTGCAATAAATATATTATTATCCATATCAATTTCAATTTTCTGAAAAACAAAATTACTACCACCGGTTTTAATAATCTGTTTATTTACATCTTCCCTTGAAAGAGGTCGGTTTTTAGCTTCTGAAACAATTTCACCCTCTATGGTAACTGCCATGCTCTGACCATCCCATTTTTTCCCAATGATAGTTAAGGTAGCAGGTTTTCCAGTCTTCAAAACAACTTTGCATTCAAGTGGCAGTTGTAACGGTTTTTCAATATAATCTGTTCTTACCTGCGTTAGTATTGTGTCATCACTTCCCAAGTAACTTGGTTTCGAAAGTGTAACCATTTCTTTTCCATTCAACTTATGGTAATAGCCATTTTGCAAATCACTTCTGATATATAATGATTTCATTCTAAGCTGATCTTCCCGGGAAACTGGAATTTCCTTTCCTTTATAAAAATCTGGATTTATCCCCGTATTTTTATAATATAAATCGATGTACTTCCTATATAACGCAGTAACTCCCGCTGCGTATTCAGGTTTTTTCATTCTTCCTTCTATTTTGAAAGAATCTATACCTGCTTCTATCAGTTCAGGAATCATTGGTAAGGTGTACATATCTTTCAAACTCAGCAAGTAGGTTTCATCATTTTCAAAAATCGATTTATAGTTGAGAGTACTTTTGTTTCCTGCAAGTAATTGTCTTTTTACATCATATGGCAGTCTGCAAGGTTGTGCACATCTGCCTCTGTTTCCACTTCTGCCGCCTAATAGGCTTGAAAACAGGCATAGACCGGAGTAACAGTAACACATTGCTCCATGAACAAAAGCTTCAATTTCAACGTCTACTTCATCTTTTATTTTTTTAATTTCTGTAAGAGAAAGTTCTCTGGCTGGTACGATTCTGGAAGCACCATTTTCTTTCATAAATCTGGCACCTTTAACGCCTGTTATGGTCATCTGGGTACTAATGTGAAGCTCAATCATTGGGAAATGTTCTTTTACATATTTAAATACTCCCAAATCCTGAATGATTATCCCATCAAGACCCGCGAGGTAAAAAGGACGTATATATTCATGAACCTGATTAAATTCTCTTTCTTTTATTAATGTATTCAGGGTCAGGTAAACTTTTCTTCCAAACAAATGTGCATAATCTATTGCTTTAATGATTTCATCATTTGTAAAGTTTTCTGCGTAAGCTCTGGCACTGAATTTTTCACCACCTAAATAAATAGCGTCTGCTCCCGCATTAACCGCTCCGATAAAACCTTCATAATTTCCTGCCGGTGCTAATAATTCTACTTTTTTCTTCATTGTTTTTCCTTATTAACAAAGGCTGTCCAGAAGACAGCCTTTGTTTGTTATGAGATGTCTAAGAGACTGCCTTAAGTAGTCACATGTAAAATATTTATAGACTCATCTCGTTTCTTCTGAAATTATTTTTTAAGATCTCTTAGTTCCGTTTCCAGTCTGACAACAGTTTTTGAGCAGTCATGAAGCTCAACCTGTAAATTTTTCATATTTCGTTCTGTATTTTCCATTTTTATCTGAGAGGCAATCAGTTCATGTTTTAAATCATACAGTTCTTTTTCTTTATTCTGAATATCTTCCTCTAATATCTGTATCTGTTTTTTTGCTTTAAAGAAATCATCTGCAATATTCAGATGTAATAAAACACTCTGTTTATCCAGAGGTTGTCTCCTGAAACTGTCTACTTTACCATATTCGGCCATTTTGTTATTAATATAAGAAGCAACTTTTTGTAAATATTCTTCACTTTCATATCCACTTAACGTAAAAACTTTACCCCCAATAATCACTTCTGTATCAATTTTAGCCGACATGGTCCCACCCCTTAGTTTTACAATTCACAGCAAGCACTATTTGTTTACATTCTTGTAAAATTATATACAATTTACCTGGGAATTTCAAGCCCTAAATGATGATATGCCAAATCAGTCACCATACGGCCTCGGGGAGTTCTTGTAATAAACCCATTTTTTAACAGATAGGGTTCATAAACATCTTCAATTGTTCCTGCATCTTCTCCGATGGAAGCTGCCAGTGTATCAAGACCAACTGGTCCTCCTTCAAATTTATCTATTAAAGTAGTAAGTATATTCCTATCAATATGATCCAACCCTAATTTATCAACATCTAACAGATCCAGTGCAATATTTGCCACCTCCTCTGTTATAACACCATCAAACTTTACCTGAGCAAAATCTCTGACTCTTTTTAATATCCTGTTTGCGAGTCTTGGCGTCCCTCTGCTTCTTTTGGCCAATTCTCTGGCACCTTTTGAATCGATTTTAACATTCAGTTTCCTTGCTGAATTTATAATAATACTCTCAAGTTCATCCACTGAATAAAATTCCAGGCGATGAATAACTCCAAATCGATCCCTTAATGGAGCTGTCAGAAGTCCCGCTCGGGTAGTTGCTCCAACCAAGGTGAATTTAGGCAAATCCAGACGTACGCTTCTTGCAGTCGGTCCTTTCCCAATCATGATATCAATGGCATAGTCTTCCATTGCAGGATAAAGCACTTCTTCAACCTGTCTGTTCAGCCGATGAATTTCATCTACAAAAAGTAAGTCTCCTTCCTGCAGGTTATTCAGAATAGCTGCCATTTCACCAGGTTTTTCAATAGCAGGTCCGCTGGTGATTTTCATATTTACTCCCATTTCATTAGCTATAATGCAAGCAAGGGTAGTTTTTCCGAGTCCTGGTGGTCCATAAAAAAGTACATGGTCCAAAGGATCGTGTCTTTGCTTGGCAGCTTCAATATATATTTTAAGGCTTTCCTTTGCTTTACTCTGTCCAATATAATCATCCAGCAGCTGAGGTCTTAAAGAGCCTTCAATCTTAACATCTTCTTCCATAACACTGGTTTCTATAATACGTTTCATTGACTATCCCTGATTTCTTTTCATTTTAAAAATCATTAAAACAAATTGCGCAGAGCCTGTTTCAATATTGATTCTGCATTGTCAGTATCCTTTATTTCTATAGATTTTACTGCCCTTAAGGCTTCCTGTGAACTATATCCCAGCGCCACAAGTGCTTCAATTGCTTCCTGTTTTTCACGGCTCTCGGTTTTTAATGAATTATTATATCCAATACTTTCCCTGTTAACAAACGTATCTTCCAAATGTACTTTATCCTTCAGATCTATAATTAGTCGCTCTGCTGTTTTTCCACCAATTCCAGGAGCTTTGGCTATAGCCTTAGCATCACTTGTGATAATAGCATATCGTAATTCATCCGATGTCATCACAGATAAAATAGATAAGGCACCTTTAGGTCCGATTCCATTTACCGTAATCAGTTTTTTGAAGATTTCCAGATCATCCTTTGTTAAAAAACCAAAGAGATTAATGGCATCTTCCCTGACATACATATAAGTATGGATTTTAACTTCTTCCCCCACGGGAGGTAAATCATCTATGACACTGCTTGGGATTTTCAGATTATAACCCATTGAATTAACTTCTACTACCATATTATCTTCAAATACATTAATTAGTTTCCCTTTTAAATACGCTATCATTCTGTTTTTCTCCTGTTGATTCTCTTCTGTAAAAATGTACTCTTCTGTTGATTTCAAATAGCAAAATGCCTATTAATGCTCCTGTAATTAACCCAGACAGTAATAAAACAGGTATATAATATAAAAATTCATTTATTCTGAAAAAAATAACGCCAAATATAATCTGCCCTATATTATGAAAAATTCCACCTGCGACGCTTACTCCCAGTATGGAAAATTTGCGGCTATAAAGAAATGTTGCCATTACCGCCATGCTGAGAATACCTCCGGATATACTAAATAGAAAAGAATATATGTTTCCAAAAAGAACTCCCATAAGCAAAATTCTCGTAACATTTACCAAAAAAGCCTCTTTCCAGCCATACATATACAAAGTTACCAGGATAGCTGCATTTGCCAGCCCTAACTTTATTCCGGGAATAGCAAAATAAAAAGGAATTAAAGCTTCTATATAAGATAACATCATAGCGGCGGCAATCAGAAGCCCCAAAAAAGTGACTTTAGTTTTCATATTACTCCTATCGGGTATTTTTAGTATGTAACAGCATCAAGACTTTCCGTATCTTTGTTATCCAAAGTACTATTATCTAATGTATTGTTATCTGATGTATTGTTATCTAACGTTTTATTATCATTATTTGCCTTATCTCCCACTATTTTTACCGACAGCCTGTGTGGAAGGCAGATTATGGATTCTCCTGGATTACTAATCGGACCCTGTTTAACACATAATTGATTTCTGCAATCAGATTTTTTTATGTAAACCTGTCCGTTTGAGATAATAATGGTATTAAAATTGCCATTTTTTGAAACAATCGGTATTTCCTGGTCTTCATCCAACCGATAACTCCCTTGAAGCTTTCCATCTATCAGAATTTGTACTTCTGCTCCTGTCATGTTTTTGAAATAAGAAACAATTAAAAACCCTATAAAAATTATCATAAATACTATAAAAACAAAAATCTTATCTGCCCTCTTCATAATTACAATTTTATCTGTTCTATTATTCATTTATAATCCCGCCAGAATCCAGTTTATTGATTTTATTACTTCTAAACTTACAGTCCAGTTTACTTTTGAATTTACATACTAGCATGTTCTAATTTACATATAAAATTGTATCCAAGTATATTTTGTTTACTTCCGAATATGCATTCATATATATTCCTGTTTACTTATGAATTTGGTTTCCCTAAATTCAGTTTATTATATCATTATCGAACATATGTTTCAAGTTCTTTCAAAATATAATTTCATTTGCAAAAAGCAGACTTCCAATTAATTGAAAGTCTGCTTTCATAGTGATGTAACTGCCGTTGCAGACAGTTCACTTATTATTAATATAATTAATCAGTCCTTCTGCATTGATTATTTTCTGCATGAATTCTGGAAATGGCTGTCCCTGGAACTGAGTATTCTTTGTAAGATTTTTAATAATGCCGGTGCTAAAATCTATTTCCACCTGGTCACCTGCTTCTATTGATTGTGCTGCTTCAGGACATTCAATAATTGGCAGACCAATATTTATGGAATTACGGTAAAAAATTCTTGCAAAGGTTTCCGCAATAACGCAACTGATACCTGCTGCTTTTATAGCGATAGGTGCATGTTCTCTTGAAGATCCACAGCCAAAATTCTTGTTTGCTACAATGATGTCACCTTTTTTTACATTAGTTATAAAATCTTTATCAATATCTTCCATACAATGAGTTGCCAGTTCCGCAGGATTTGAAGAATTCAGATATCTTGCGGGTATAATTACGTCTGTATCTACATTGTCTCCATATTTAAATACACTTCCGGTTGCTTTCATCGTTTCTCCTCCAGTTTATTTTGTTGTTGTTACAATTTCGTCCAGTTGACAAGGGCAGGAAATTTTTCCTGTAATTGCACTTGCAGCAGCTACTGCAGGGCTTGCAAGATATACTTCTGATTTTACATGTCCCATACGTCCTACGAAATTACGGTTGGTGGTAGAAACACATCTTTCACCTTCTGCAAGAATTCCCATGTATCCGCCTAAACAAGGTCCGCAGGTTGGTGTACTGACAACAGAACCTGATTCGATAAAGATTTTTAATAAACCTTCTTCCATTGCCTGTAAATAAATTGCCTGAGTCGCTGGTAAAATAATACAACGCATACCTTTTTTAACAGTTCTTCCTTTTAAAATTTCAGCAGCACATCTTAAATCATCAATACGGCCATTTGTACAGGAACCAATTACTACCTGGTCAATGATAACATCTTCAGTTATCTCATCTATGGTTTTTGTATTTTCAGGTAAATGAGGAAATGCAATGGTAGGTCTGAGTTTACTAAGGTCTATTGTTATTTCTCTGTCATATTCAGCATCTTCATCAGCTTCATATATTTTAAATTCTTTTTTTGAATGGTCTTTTATATATGCAATTGCCAGATCATCTACTGGGAAAATACCATTTTTTCCACCGGCTTCAATTGCCATGTTTGCTATTGTAAAACGGTCATCCATAGTAAGATTATTGATACCTTCTCCTACAAATTCCATTGACTTATAAAGTGCTCCATCAACGCCTATCATACCTATGATATGTAAAATAACATCTTTTCCACTGACCCATTTATTCATTTTCCCAATCAGGTTGAATTTAATGGCACTTGGAACTTTAAACCATGCTTTGCCTGTTGCCATGCCGGCAGCCATATCAGTGCTTCCAACTCCTGTAGAAAATGCTCCAAGGGCTCCATAGGTACATGTATGGGAATCTGCTCCAATGATGACGTCACCAGCTACAGTTAATCCTTTTTCAGGAAGAAGTGCATGTTCAATCCCCATCTGTCCAACTTCAAAATAATTTGTTATTTCATTTTTATAGGCAAATTCTCTTACACATTTGCAGTGTTCTGCAGATTTTATATCTTTGTTAGGTACAAAATGATCTGGCACCAGTGCAATTTTATCCTTG
>Ga0302288_1000884_pt1 | contig 21543 bp, 30 predicted proteins | sample III_Fen_N1_1_FD_194549 | JGI IMG/M metagenome (GOLD analysis project Ga0302288, IMG submission 194549) | Peat permafrost microbial communities from Stordalen Mire near Abisko, Sweden - III_Fen_N1_1 | ecosystem: Environmental > Terrestrial > Soil > Wetlands > Permafrost | place: Sweden: Abisko...
CTGTTGTAATTTCTGAGCTACGATTGTTTCTACAGTTGCTGTTACCCCATATATATACCAACGGTTGACTTTATGGTGTATTTATTAAATAATCAGACGATTACAGATATTAGCTTGACGGCTATGGGGCATAGCCCAAAGCCGTCAAGCATATCATTTATTTGTCTTATTAACAAATAGATATGAGTGTAATATTTTCAAAACCAACCTCTTAAAGAATTGGGTTCTTTTTTTGTAAATTTATACATATCAATGAACTATTTTTAGTTTATTCCTTTTAAACAGGCAATACGTTAACAAATAGACTACCTGTTTTTCTTGCCAATGATTTGTGGTAAATAATTGGAATAATTTTTTGATGCAGGTGAGGATATTTGACATTTTTCTACTATAGACCAATTTGATAATATTCTTTCATTCCAATATAGTTTTCAAGCATTTATCTATACTTAGTATCCTTTTTCCTCGGATATATTAATTGATATTATTTCCATGCAAAGCATTACATATATGAGTTTTGCTAGTATCATGCACATGAAACGTTGATATTTCATCTTCTGGACTTTGTGAATTCCCATTTTTGATTTTCAATGTTTGAACATAAGCTTAATTTGCCAACGTAGCCTGTATAGTTTAGAGAGATCCTTTCCTGTAGTCACTTCTGCTTGAATATTTGTTATTACCAAGGGGCGTGATCTTTCCTCCACTACGTTTATAGAATTCACATGCACCTACTTTTCTTTGGAGATTTTCAACACTGAAGACTTTTTGTAATTTATGTGATACTATTGCTTCAAATGTTACTTGTATCCCATATATATACCACCATCTGTCTTTATCAAATATTCAAATAATTACATAGATAAACTTGACGGCTATGCGGTCTACCTCCCCTTTGAAATTTTTTGTACATTCTATGATAAAATAGATTTGTATGATTTTTTGTCGATTTCTGTTTGTTTTGTACCAGAGACCGAAGATCGGCTAATAGATTCAGGGGTTACCTCTTACTGTAGCTTTCATGTGTTTATATTAATTGTTTTTTTAGGTCACATGGAATACGCCATATAATCATCCTCGCGTGGTGCACAAGGTTTGCTCATTGCTATTTCGTGAAATAGCAATCGCAGCGATTGTCCCATCGGCAACGGCTGTTGTTATCTGTCGGAATTTTTTACTGTTGATGTCTCCAACGGAATATACTCCTGATTCCGAGGTTTCCATTTCATTCGACACTTTGATATAGCCCCACTGATCGATATCAAACCGATCTTTAAACATGTCGAGGTTGGGTTTCATTCCCACAAACACAAAGATTCCGTCGGCCGAAAGAATTTCCATTTTCCTTGTCTTAAGGTTTTCGATGCTCACCGACATTTTATTGCCGTCTTTCATAAATGCACGGGGTTCAGATTCGAACCGGAAGTTTATTTTTGGATTTGCAAAAGCTTTTTCCTGTGCTTCTTTATTTGCTTGCAAGACGTCAAACTGGTGAACCACGGTTATTTTCGAAGCAAATTTTGAAATAAAATTTGATTCTTCAATAGCCGAATTTCCACCACCAATAACAATCACTTCTTTGTCTTCAAAATATTTGGCGTCGCACGTTGCACAGTAGGAAATGCCGTGACCTTTATACTCCTTTTCGCCTTCAATGCCAAGTGGCCGAGGCGAAGCTCCGGTTGCAAGAATGAGGTACTTGAAATGGACTGTTTCAACATCGTCGATCACTATGGTCTTCGTTTTCAGATCGACCGAGGTGACATCAACAGCTGATTTGAATTCCACGCCGGTAGCTTTAGCTTGTTCACTCATATAATGAGCAAGCATAAATCCGTTTACCGGCTCAATAAAACCGGGATAGTTCGAAACCTGATGTGTTGTGGAAATCTGACCTCCGGGCAATGCTCTATCGATAAGGGCTGTTTTTACTTTCGCCTGTCCAAGATAGATGGCTGCTGCTAATCCTGCCGGACCGCCGCCCAAGATAACGGTATCATAATGCGATTCTGTTTTCCTGATTTTCGATTTCAGTTCTGTGGCTCGTTGAGGCGAAATCATTGCATCAAGTTGTGCCATTAATTCCGAACGTTTGATACCTCCGGTGAGCATTGCTCCAACCTGTTTCCCGTTTTCGAAAAACAATACACTTGGCGAGCTTTTTACGCCATAGTTTACAGCAAGTTCACGATTTTCCTGACGGAAGATTTTTACAAATGTAATGTCATTGCCATAAACCTCGGCACAACTTTCAAACTTGGGAGCAAGTGCTTCACAAGGTGCACATTCTATTGAGTAGAAGTCTACCACAACCTTACCGCCTTGCAGTACTTCTTTTTCAAATTCGGGGGTCGATATTGTTTTCATCTGTATAGTATTTTAAGTGTTTGATTATCGTTCCAAAGGCAGTTTGTTATTTTCCCAGCCAGCCATACCATCAGTCATTTGAATTACATTTTTGAATTTATTGTTAATCATGTAATTTGTCATAACTCCACTTCTATTTCTTGTATGGCAATAAACCAGATAGGTCTTGTTTTTATCGAGTTTATCGACTTTTGAAAAGGCATCATTTTGTCGGACATCAATATTTATTGCTCCTTTTACATGACCTTTTGAAAATTCCGCAGGAGTTCGTACATCCAAAATTACGATTTTAGGATTAGATTTAATTAAATTGTCAACGTTATTTGATGTTACTGGTCTAATTTGTTGAGCGTGCATTGTTATTGTTAAAAAAAGCAATGCAATCACCGTCAGTAGTTTCGTTTTCATGTGTTTATATTTTTAAAAATGAAATATTGCAAGTCATGAGGGTTTCTTCTTTTAATGATTAGTAACGTTATACATATTGTCTGAGGTTCATCCAACTTCCACCATTATGAACATTTTCGAAACCATTTGACTTTAATATATTTCTGGCAACAGAGCTTCGTGCTCCCGATGCACAACAGGTAATTATTGCTCTATCTTTTTTGAGTTTCGAAAGATGAGTGTTTAATGTCTGTAGTGGAATGTTCAATGAACCTTTAATATGACCGCCTTGATATTCGCTTGCGGTTCTGACATCTACTATTATTGCTTTGTCGGCAATAAGTTGACCTAAATCGATTTTAGGACTTGACTTGAATAATTTTTTGATCGTTGAAAACATATTTTTATCTTTTTATGGGTTAATTTTTTAACTATTGGTTTTAAATATTTCCATTGAATTGTGTTTATATTCACGGTCTTTCACAATTAAGGTTGTAACAGGAACCTTTGATTTTGCAGCGAAAACCATATCATGTCCCACACAGAGTCCAAAAGAAATGTTCAATTCCGTATTCTTCTCAAATAAGAAATCAGCCTGAGCTGCAGGATTGCAGGAAATGCCCTTGGCATCAACCGCAAAAACACTGCTTGGCACTTTGCCTACTTTGCAATCAATGGAATAAACTTCGAACTCATCATTCAACATTGTTTTCAGCATTTCTGCTTCTTTTTGCATACTGATGCAGTTAGCTATCCCTATTCGTTTGATTCCCGATAACCGGGCGTAGTTTTTAATTTCTTCCACACGATTTTTGCCAGGGATCCGGGCAAGTTCTGCTCTATTCATCGTTTCCAGATCCTTCGATGTGTATAGATTTTGAATGTCATTTGATTCCATCATTTCAATCTTTAATTACGCATTTTGCATTACAATATTTATTAGTTGAGGCTTCGACATCATCCCGGCTTGTCTGAATTTTACTTCGCCACTTTTAAATAACATAATTGTTGGTACAGCTTGAATTCGGTAACGTTGAGAGATTTCCGGATTTTTGTCTACATCTATTTTGATAATTGTAATCCGTTCGCCTAGTTCTTCAGCCAAATCGTGGAATATTGGAGATTGAGCTTTACACGGTCCGCACCATTCAGCAAAGAAATCTACTAATACTGGTGTTTCCGATTGAATCATTGTGTCAAAATTTGCTTTCATCGTTTTTACATTTTATGATTAATTTTATATAACAAAGATACATTGTGACAAACCTGAATGAAAGCCATTTACTCCAAACCATTCCAGTAAAACAATTGAAATAGCTCAGCTTTAAAACTGATATAAATCCTATCTTTGCATTGTTAATTTAAAAGATTATAATCAATGAAGACGTTGCTTGAAACCGATGACTCTTTTGTTTGTGAAATAACTGCACCTTGTTTCCAGTCTCTATCTCAGGAAGAAATAGCATTTATTCAACAACGTCGCACCAGAGTCCAATTTCGTAAAGGCGAAAATCTTACAAAGCAAGGAGCTTATGCTTCCTATGTATTGTTTGTGGTAAATGGATTAGTCCGTCAATATATCGAAGGCGAAGGTGATCGAAATCTTAATCTTCACATAATGCAAGATGGCGATTTTATTGGGCTTTCTGTAGTGTTCGACAATCCCGTTTTTAATTATTCAACAGTGGCGGTTACTGAAACACTTGCATATTTAATAGAAAAAGATGCTCTTTTAAAGATTATTAAAGCCAATGGTTCGTTTGCTTTTAATATCTTGAAACGTTATAATGGACAGAGCAATTCACTTTTTGAAATAATAAAGCATATACAATTCAAACAAATGAACGGGCGATTGGCTGATACCCTGCTTTATCTGAGTAACGATCAATTTGCCGGATATAATGTGTTTAGTAATTTATCACGAAAAGATATCGCAGACTTTGCTGGAATATCTACCGAAAGTACTATTAAGTTGCTTAAACAGTATCAAAAAGATGGGCTATTGCATTTAGATGACAAGAATATAATAATCACCAATAAACCGACATTACAGGAAATTAGCAAAAGAGGTTAATCGATATAAGCTCCAAAGCCTAATTCGAGAAGTTCTTTTACAGGTCGACAATCGGGACTGCAAACGTTGCCATGATTGTTTTTGGCAACAGAACCACAACCGCCACCACAAGCCAGCTGAACACGGCAGTCTTTGCATTCGGCAATTGAAACCACATCACGCATTTCCCACGAGTTTATGATATCCGTTGCTTTTGTTATTTCAGGATAAAAGGTGCCCAATACTTCATCACTCTTCCCAACGGTTGCCGTGCATGGATATATTTGTCCGGTATAATCAAAAGCCCATTCGGTTTTACATGCCGGACACGAATCGAATAAAGGAGCTGGCAGCCTGTCATTTTCCGAAAGGAATTTTGCAATGGAATAGGCTGGTTTATAAAATTCAAGAATGTGAGGATGTTTTTGGGTAATGGCAAACAAATGTTCGTAGAGCGAAACCCGGCTGAACAATTTGTCGGCAGCCGACTGACAATGATGTAACTCGTAATTGCGACCAATTTGTGTTTTAAAATAATTGCTTGCCGTCCAACCTTTATCGATAGCAAAACGAGCAAGCTCGGGTAAATTCGAAATATTTTCTTTATCAATTACCATTCTTAAATTAACGGTCAGATTATTTGCAATACAAGCGTCCACTCCGGCTACTATTTTGTCGAAAGTACCGGATCCGCCTTTTAAATATCTGCGTGAATTATGAATAGTGGCGGTACCATCGAGTGTAATTTGGATTTCACGAATGGTTCCCTGTTTCAAAATATCAAGGTAATCGACCAAGGTGTAACCGTTGGTGACAAAACAAAGATCTATCTTTATTTCATTCGCCTTTTTAATGAAATATGAAATCATCGCCTTTTGATGCTGGGAATTGAGCAAGGGTTCGCCTCCAAAAACAGTGATATATTTATGTTTTCCGATAAATTCGTTTTGAATATATGTAAAGAATGAATCAATAACTTCGGGAGTCACGGTTCCGTTCGACGGTGCATATTCATCCTGATAGCAGTATGAACAAGCAAAGTTGCAACTATAATTGGGCACAAAGAACAATTGTATTTCATCCTTATCACGATTATCTATAAAGTCAAGATATCGGCTACGATAGATCTTTTGTTCTTCGGTTTCATCAATCCAATATCCTTTTTCGGTCAATTCATTAATAAATTGAGAGTTGTCAATGGGTTCTGAATGTATAACATTATTGATTAATCTGGCATCGGCAGGACTGACAATATCGGCATTTCCTGAAAAAAGATTAACAATAAAGTAATTTTCAGAATCTTTAATCCTGGAAAAGATGTTGTGTTTCGAAAAATACATGTTCTTATCTTTAAAAATCTGTTAAAAAGAGTGCTGCTGTCCAGCACTCTTATCTGTTGTTAGTCGTGACAGCCGGCTACGGTTTTTGAGATCTTGGCACAACATTGAGCAACTTTTGCAGTTGCTTCCACTTCTTTTTTCTTGATTATACTTTTCATCATAATATAATTTAATTGATTAATTTATAAAACTTATTTGCGGTTGCAACAACAGCCATTGTTGCCTGATGTTTTCTTTGCGGCGATAGTCCAACTCGAAACTTCAACCTTTCCTTTTTGATAGGGAGTCGATTCTTCGATTATCGATACCGACGAAAAGCCTGCGGTTTCAAGTTGTTTCAAATACTCATTGCGAGTTACCGAACCAGCCCAGCATTCCGAAATGGCTACCGGATCGTTTCTGTATTCTTCGGGAACGGGTGTTGTGGCATAAATATCGCTGATAACAAATCGTCCACCGGGTTTTAATATCCTGAAAATTTCATTCCACACCAATTGCTTGTTTGAAGCATGATTGATGGTGCAATTGGATAGTATTAAATCGGCGATTCCTGTTTCCAACGGAATTTGTTCAAGCGTACTTTTAATGAAACGGACATTGCTTACATTCAGTTTTTCGGCAGTTTTAACAGCTTTTTCAATCATTCCATCCGAAATATCAATTCCATAGATAAACCCATTGATACCAACTGCTTCAGCAAGCCGAATAGCATCTGTTCCTCTACCACTGCCCAGGTCAACACATATTTCATTTGGTTTGGCTTCGGCATATTTTATTGCACCACCACACGATAAACAACATTCTGTTTCGGACAGTTCACTATATCGCTTATTTATTTCTACTATACTCATAATCTTTTGTTATTGACATTTCCCACTACGACAAGGACTATTAACCATAAACAGGCCCATCAAACCGCCCATTATCGTGCTTATATACGGATTACCGGAAATCGGACAACTTCCCGAAGCACATCCAACAAATTGATAATACAGGAATCCGGCAGTTGCTCCGATTACAAGAGCTAAAACCTGTTTCCATAAATACCGGGAACGGATAAATTCTTTTATCGTCTTTGGTTTTTGTTTTACGTCACAATTATTTGCCATCATTACGGTTTTTAATGTTTAATGCAAATATAATTACTTTTATGTTAAATCGCAATAGTGTCACCTAAATCTTTTCGGTGTCACTCATTTTTTATATCTTTGCATATAATTTTTGATGATGGGTAAGATATTTGACGAAGGTTTAAGTCCTGAAGAATTGGACGAAATGTTTCACAGCGATGAAAAATGTCTTGAATTTTTATCAAATCTAAAATGGGCAAACGGATATTCGTGCAAAAAATGTGGCAATACTAATTTCTGTGCGGGTAAAGAACCGTTTTCAAGACGTTGCACAAAATGCAAATCGAAAGAAACGGCTACCAATGGAACTATTTTCCATGGTGTGAAATTTCCAATAAGCAAAGCATTTTACATTGCATATAATGTATGTAAAACAAAAGAGGATATATCATCCTATGAGTTTGGACGGCGTTTATCGTTACGGCAAATGACTTGTTGGAATTTCAAAACAAAAATTGAACATGCCTTGAAGGAAATGGATTCTCTATCGGATAAAGAACGAGATTCCATTCAAAAAATTCTGACGACTACTATTAACCAATGATTTCTTCTTGGGGAGCAATCATATCATACACCAGTCCGGTGGCATCCGTTACAACTTTCCGGCATATTATTTCATGATGTTTTCTTTGGGCCACATCAGCTTCCGAAGCAAATTTCTGCAAGATTTCAGAACAATTGCTTGTTCCGTGAATATCTTCAACTTGTTTATTAAGTTCCCGCACTTTTTTGTATGCCGCCAGTTTTGTTTCCATATCCTTGGGGTTTTCGTTTCCATATTTCAGCCCAAGTACCATAAATCCACCGGTAACGGCTCCACACTTTTGCCGTAAACGACCCATTCCTCCTCCGAAAGTTGAAGATATGAGTTTTGCTGTTTTCAAATCAATATCAAATTGGTCGGCAAATGCCAGCAAAACTGACTGCGAACAAGCATATCCCTCATCGAAAAACGATTGTGCTTTATCTATTGCTTCTTGACGTGTCATAATACTTTTAAATAAAGGTTCTTTGTATTTATTTTTCAGCAAGTAAAAGAAAAATGGGGAATTCTTTTGATTCTCCCGCATCAATAATCTTTTTCAATGAATAACATTGTTGATGCCTGATATTTTTAAATCCGATTTTAGAAAGCATATCGCTCAACGCTTCAACATCAAAGCCCTTGTGTCCGGTAAATTCTTTACCATGAAACGATCCATCTTCGGTATATAAATCGGCAATGGCAAGCGTTCCGCTATTATTAAGAAGTCCATTAAAAAGAGTCAGAAGATCATTCACCTTTTCAACGTGATGCAACACCATTTGTAGAAAAATCAAATCGTACGTTTTGTCAGCATCAGTTGCTGTTTCAAGATTACAGAATATTGCATGTAAATTACCGGAACCTGTGGATTTTATCTTATCGTTCATCACATTTACCATTTCACGTGAATTATCCATCATGGTGATATCATGCAACTCGTCTTTTAGCAGGAAACTCAGAATTCCCGTTCCGGCACCATACTCCAATGCCGACATTTTTTTGTGCAAGCGAATATTACTTCTCATTTTTTCGGCTATCGCCATAGAGCGATCCAGATGCATTGGATTGTCGTCCCACGATTTGGCTCTTGAATCAAAACTTTCCATTCATATATTTTATGTGTTTGCAAACATATAAAATATTATAAATGAATATTCTTTGTTCTACCTAAGATTTTTAATTTAAAAAAGAACGGGGAAACCCCATTTCATAAGTCCATAGTAAACTGACCTGTTTGTAGTTCAATCAAGATTCGGACTTTCGCCCACATGAGATACTAAGTATTATTAAAAGATATTTATTCAACTATCAATGTTTTTGTTGTTACAGCATTGTCTGTTATTATTTTTACAAAATAGATTCCCGGTGAAACATCTTTTAGAGAAACAAGTTCTTTATCTGAAATAGTTGTACATAAAACCAGTTACTTACTGAATATACTTCAATTTTTGCCGTTTCTATTAAATTTATTATAAAGCTTTCTCTTGCTGGATTTGGATATAGTACTTGATTGTTGTTACTAACATCTTTGATAGTAGCAAGTCCTGCATCCTGTGTTACGACAATAGTTTGCGATGGAGCTCCAATAGCCGAAACGGTAACTAATGCCGTTCGTATGGCTGTTGTTGGATTTGCAGATACTTTTATTGTTATTTTCCCATCACCTTTTGTTGTTGAATCAGAACTGAGGGTAAGCCATGTCTGAGAAGATACTGCTTGCCATGTAACGGTATCTGCCGTAACGTCAATTGTAGAACTACAGTTCTCCGATATTAAATTAACAGACGTGTTTGAAAGATTTATTGCTGTCATTTCTTTAATATATAAATGCTAATTTGTATTTAGTTACGGAACCTTGAGGAACATATAATGTACAGTAATTGTAGTCTATACCATTAAATGGAGTATTTGAAGTACTCACAAAATCTATGGGAGAACTAGATGAAACCGTAATTGCTTTTATAGTAAGCATCATAAAAGCATAACCTCCTATTGATATAACAGAAGAGGGTATATATACCGAAGTTACTTTATCACATCCGGCAAAAGCAAATTCGCCTATTTTTGTCGTCGTTTGAGGAATGGAATAATATCCCGTTATTGATGTTGGTACTTGTATTAATGTCGTTTGATCTTTATTAAATAAAATGCCCGATGAACTTGAATAATATGTATTCTGCGGATCAACAGATAGTAATGCACTACATCCACCAAAGGCAAAAAATTCAATAGACGTTATTTCTGAAGAAATTAATAATGAATGTAGTTCTGAACAATGTTGAAAGGCATGACTACCGATTTTGGTTACCGATTTTGGGAAAATAAATGTAGTTAAGCTATCTTTACTATAATTAGTTGTAAGATTAAAAAAGGCAAAAGAGGGAATTGTGTTTGCCTGATATATGTTTGCATTTCCATTAACTGTTTCCGTATACTCAGCTATTGTTGTTCCGCTCAAATCTAATTCAGAAATAGCAGGCATATTATCACGGATTGTTACAAAGTCTCTAACATCAATAGTCCCGTTTATTACCAGACTCTTAATGGTCTTTTTGTTGGTATCGTTTATTGCCGACGATAATCCACCATGAATAATTGTTACTGTTTTTGAAATGGTCTGTGCTTCTAACTTGATAGAAAGACCAAGTACTAATAAAAAGAATATTGTTTTTGTGTATCGACGTTGTTTCATTTTTATAATCGTATTAGGTATTCGTTTATCATCATCAAAAGTATTAAATCTCTTAACCTGAGTTCGATTAATCGTTGTTGAGGATTTTTAAATCATAGGTTTGTTTTAAATCATAAAACGGCATAAAAAAACAAACAGCCCCAATCAAGTATCGACCAGAGCTGTGTCTCTGTTCTTATTTCTTATAATTTATTTTCGATTTCAATCAACGGTTCAATTTCATTCTCATTCGGTCAAATATAATTTTGTTTTTGGCTTGGCATAGTGCTGCTTTTTCGTCAAACACGCCATCGAATGGTTGTCCCATGCGGATATAATATTTAAAGAATGTTGAAATATTCATTCCCCATTTTTGAGCAAACTGCTTACGTCCATTGTTCCTTTTAACTCTTGCTGTTGTGGCCGACACAAAATGATAGGCTCTTGAGTTGGACAATCCTTTATAATATCGAACACCTGCCTGCCATAGTTTCATCATAAAATCGGGATCGGAACCTATGCCCGGTGAAAATTCAGTGCTTAACCCCCCAACCAGACACCAAAGGTCGCGATGTATAACCATCGGATACCAGCTGCTACCGCTCCAGTCGTCACAGACGAAATCCATGTAGTCGAGTAAAAATTCCTTTTCTTTAAAAGTCTTCGGTGTGAATCCAAAATTTGCAGGAGTTATAGCTGTACTATCACTATTGACATAGGGTTCCATGCGGGTAGACGAGAGTGCAAAATAATGATGACCAAGCTTGTGTATTTCTTCATAGAGAAAAAAATCCCATCGGGGAGCCACATAATTGTCGTCGTCAATCAATACCACATATTCCGATTCAATCATAGGAGTCAAGGCATTCATGCCAAAACAAATACCTACGTTTTCGGACGAATGGCTGTGTGCAAATCCGTTTTCACTAACCCATTCTAAAGTGCCGTCGGAACCATCGTTTACATGAATCAGTATCTGATGATTAAAGCTCGAATTTTTCCGAATACTGTCAACGCATATTTTCAGATATTCAAGGTTATTCCACGACACTATTAATATCGAAAATAAAGGGTTTTCGGCAATTTCGTTCTTTTTAGGATATAGAGTTATCGGACTTATTTTGAAATAATGTTCTGTTACCATCCTGAGTTTATTACATTACAAATTGTGTCAACCTGTTCAATTCCCATTTTGGTATGGAGAGGAAGAACCAAATACCGATTTTCTAAGGCGTCCATATTTGGATATATTTCTTTACGTCCTCCAAAAATAGAGTATCTGTCGTTACGGTAGTGAACCTGTCCCGATTCAATTTTGTTTTCACGCAACTTTTTCATTAAATCGGTTCGGTTATCCACCAGGATGGTAAAAAGCCATGCAGCATGTTCTCTGTCGGTATATTCATCACCAATGATTGAGACTCCCGGGACATTTTTCAATAATTCACAATATCTGGCAAAAAGTCTGCGTCGATGAATCAGAATTTCATCAATTTCGGAGAGACCTTCCAACCCCATGGCAGCAGCAATATCGGTCATTTGATATTTATACCCTATTTCGGTAATATCATTTTCCCAATTTCCTTTTTGCTTTGAAGAACGGTCGATTCCAAACCAGCGGATTCTTTCGGCCTTTGCTCGTAATTGCTGATTTTTAATAATTAGCATTCCGCCATCACCGGTTGTTATGTGTTTTATTGCTTGAAAAGAAAACGTTGTGAAATCGGACATTTCGCCCACAATCCTGCCTTTATAGGTTGCACCTAAAGCATGAGCGGCATCTTCAATAAGGGGAATAGAATATTTTGAAGCTATTGCCTGCAGTTCGTCCATATCGCAAGGCAGACCACCATAGTGTACACACACGATTGCTTTTGTTCTGGGTGTAATCAACGATTCAACCGATTTGGGATCAATGTTCAGTGTATGTGCTTGTACATCGGCAAAGCGAATAGTAACTCCTCTATAAAGAAGCGGAATATTGGTGGCTGTACATGTAAATAATGGTGCAATAACTTCGTCATCAGGTTTAAGATCGCATAAGATGTAGGCAAGGTGAAGAGCATCTGTTCCTGAACCAACAGCAACGGAGGTTCTGTCTTTCCCAAATCGACGGGTAAATTGTTTTTCGAATTCAAGGACTTTCGGACCTTGTCCCAGCCATCGGGTATCAAGTACTTGACAAACATGCTGTTTTACGTTTCTGGGAAGATGTGGATGAAATAATACAATTCCTTCATTTGTCTCCATCAACGGAAATTCGTTCATTGGATCGTTTTTCATTGTTCTAATAGTTTAAATAGTTTTTTAGGAATAACAAATTAAGCATAGAATGATTGGGAAAGCAAAAATATACCCAAAAAAACGAAAGTATAAACTATTGTATATAAGAAAGATATAAGCTATTTAAAAAACTAATCCCATTCTAATCCCATTCTAATATCGTTCTAATATTAATCTAAGAACATTCGATTATATTTGCTTACGATTAATGAAATGTAATACGATAATAAATGGCAAATATTCTGGTAATCGAGGATGAAGTAAACGTATCTTCTTTTGTAAAAAAAGGCTTGGAAGAAGAAGGATATATTGTTGACGTTGCTTTTGATGGACTAATGGGACTTAAGCTAGCCTGTTCAAAAGAATACGATGCTATAGTGCTTGATATAGTGCTTCCGCAAATGAATGGAACGGAAGTTTGCTGGCGATATCGACAGGATATGGGCTATGAAATTCCAATTCTGATGCTCACAGCTTTAAGCACCACCGATGATATTGTAAGAGGTCTTGAAATTGGAGCCGATGATTATCTGCCCAAACCATTTAAATTTCGTGAACTACTGGCAAGAATAAAAGCCTTGCTTCGGCGTAAAAGCATGGGGGGAGCATCGAAAAAATATCAGTTTGCCGATCTGATTTTAGATACCGACACCAAAACAGTAATCCGTTCGGGGCAAAAGATTGAACTGACATCAAAAGAATTTAGACTTCTCGAATATTTTATTTCTAATCCGTTGCGTGTTTTGTCGCGGACAACATTACTTGAAAATGTGTGGGATAAAAATATAGACTTCAATACCAATATTGTGGATGTGTATGTTAACTACCTCAGAAATAAGATAGACAAAGGATTCGAGACAAAACTAATTCATACCATCATAGGAATGGGATATGTTTTAAAAGAAGAATAAGATGCGCATCCGAAGAAAAATATCGTTGGTCTTCACCCTTTTAACGTCCTTGGTATTAATGTGGTCGTTCGCATTTATCTATTATCTGTCGTATCAATATACTCAAGACGAATTCTTTTTACGATTGCAGGAAAAGGCCGAATTTACAACTCAAAAATATTTCGAAGCCGATGAGTTGAATAGAACGATTTATGAAGAGATTATAGAAAAAAACACAAAGAGTATTCCCGAAGCATTGGAAATAGTGTTAAATACCAGTAATCGACGATTGGTTTTCGATTCATTACAAAAGACATTGCCCAAAACATATATATCTAAACTTTTGTCGGGGAAAAATATTCGATTCAAACAGGGCGATAAACAAAGTGTCGGCATTTATTATCCCGATAATCAAGGTAAGTTTATTGTTGTTATAACGGCTGTCGATACCTTTGGTATTCATAAACTTCACAACCTTTTGAATAATCTGCTTGAAATATTCTTTATAAGCATTCTGGTTATCTATTTTATCGGGGTGTTCTATTCACAAAAAATGCTGTCGCCATTGTCGCATATCATAAAGAATGTAAATAAAATAAAGGCAACAAACTTAGAACTACGTCTGAACGGAAGTAATTCGAAAGATGAATTAGGCGAATTGACCAGAATGTTGAATCAAATGCTCGAAAGACTTGAACATTCGTTTACCATGCAGAAGAATTTTATACACAACGCGTCGCATGAGTTGAAAAACCCCTTGACGGCAATTATTGGCGAGACGGAAGTAACACTCTCGAAAACAAGGACTCCCGAACAATATATTGTAACACTAAACAAAATAGCCACCGAATCGGAACGTCTTAATACCCTTACCCGAAATCTTCTAAACATTGCACAGGCCGATTTTGAAATAACAGAAGTCAACAGCGAACAAACCCGGATTGACGAACTGCTCTGGGAGATAAAAGAATATTTTGATAAAACCGATTACAAAAATCGTATTGTCTTTCATATAACAACGTTGCCCGATAGTTCAAAATCGATCATCGTCAGCGGCATCAGCAACCTGCTTAAGACAGCCTTTATAAACATTATAGACAATGCCTGCAAATTTTCAGATGATGAAATTGTTGATGTCATTCTCACGGTCAATAATGCAAACATCTGTGTAACGGTTATTGATAAAGGAATCGGGATTCCCGAAAGTGAGATAACCAATCTGTTCCAGCCATTCTTCCGTGCATCAAACACATTTCATTATAAGGGCTCGGGCGTTGGACTATCGCTTACCGAAAAAATCATTAAACTACATGGCGGAACCATCGACATAGACTCTGCTCCGGGAAAAGGAACAAAAGTAGCAGTTACATTCAGTACGGTTCTCAATTCATAATTTCAGTTGTTGCCGAAAGTACGCGTTTTTGTCTGTTTATCTATGATTTACCATTTTTATCATAATAAAAACCTTTTATGGCACTATCCATATACATTATTGGTCTGTCTTCAAAACGTGTTATAGATGTGTCGCGGGACATGTCACCCGATTCATTTTCGTTATCATCGCCAATAGATGAAACAGAACCGGTGTATATTTTGGTTTTGTAATCATACGAACTCAATTCAAACTGACAGCAGGTCTGATGGTTCGTCTTTTATATCACCCGATTGTTCCGTAGTAGATGTCTTACCCTCATCATCTTCCCCCCCAACCAGCAATATTGAAATCACCATTACTATATTGTGATGAAGCATGAAAATCAGTACCATTAATAAGAGCCTTGGTAGTAGCATTACCATCGGCGGTAGCATGTGCATTTACCTCACGAGTTGGTGTTTCGGTTCTGAACTTTTCTTTCATTTCTTCAAATGCCTCACTCATAGGCGAGTCGCTAAACATGATTACCGTTGAATACATTCCGTCGGGATCGATAAATCGTAACGGGTAGTTAAAACAGAAAGTGTAGAGGCTCCAGCGTCTTGCTTTTTCTGCCAGAGGGTCAACGGTTGTCCATTGGGCTCTGACGGGGTCTTGTTTTATTTATTCAAAGAACAATGTTATTCTCATAAATATACTTATTTTCTTTTTTGTTGAATCCTCTTTTCAATTATTTAACTCTTTTGATTCTCGACCAAGAATCTTCAACCTTTTTGAAACACTACCTCTTTTGGATTTAAAAATAGAGTGTTTAATTCAAAAATAAAATATTTTTTTTGATTAAGGACTGTCTGATATTATCAAATTTCGACCCATTTGGATTAGGAAAGTCCAGATATAGATTGAAAATTATCATATTCATACTCATACTCGATTTGGATTTAATCGGATTTTGGGGGATCATTTTTGACGTAATTGGATTTTTTGTTGAATTAACGTATCGGTTCTAAATAATTTTAATAAACAAATAACCATGAACCGTATTAAAACAGAAATGCAAACAAAATTAATTAGTGCCTTAAAGCATGTACCACAGCAAAACGAAGTAAAAAATTATGAACACTACTTGAATGAATTGCTGTTTTTTCAAAAAGAATTTCGATTGGAAGTAGAATGGAATATTTACAACAAGAACTCATACTCATTTTCAGTAGACTATCTTTATAGTCTTATTGACGAATTCAGTAGTTTATATATGATTATTGACAGCTCATTTGAAATAGAGTTATTCCCGGAATTGATAGAATTATCCGAACTAACAAAGCCCAAAAGAATAAAAAAGCATATTGATTTACACAAATTTATATATCTTAAAACAATTTTAATGTTAAAAAACAGGAAAGCTCTCATTTCAGAAAAGATACAATATAAGTTGCCCATAATCGAAACAGATGAACAGGTATTAAGTAAATATATACTGAAAGAACAGAATATCATGAATATTATTGAAGTAGACTATACTGTTTACCAAGCGGATGTTTTAGTGACAAGAACAGGAGAAGACATTCACATGTACCCATTTATTCAAGACGTAGGACGATTTGCCGGAGTTGAAATAAACAACATCAAACAACGAATTGTAGAGATGAAAAGTCGTACAAATCCTCATAAATTTATAGACAGATTACAGCTTCTCCTGAAAAAATCGTAAATTTTATTATATTGAAATAGAGGATGATGATAAATAAAAAACACTTGACCCATGCCTTGGGTCAAGTGTTTTTTATTTATTTTTATTATACTATTGCAGCCTTAATTTTAAACGAATGAATTATGGCAATGGAAATTTTACGAAAGTTCAAAGAAGAACTTGTCGAAGAAATCAAATTAATTTTAACCGATAGTTCTAGACTTATTGAGACTAAAAAATGGCTTCGAACATCAGAAGTATTAAAAATGCTTAAAATATCTCATTCTACGTTGCAAACACTGAGAATAAATGGATTAATTCCTTTTACCAAAATAGGTAGGTCAATTTATTATGACTATCAAAACATTTCAAAAATTCTGAACGATAATAAAGCTTTAAGTCTATACAAAATAATAGAATAGTTTACAGCTAATGAATTACATAGAACGATTAAATATTTTCTACGGATTCGTTATTGAGGATAATTGATTACGCTCTATTCATATCAGCATGTACCTAGGGTTATTTCAACTTTGGAATAAAAATAGATTTGAAAATCCAGTAGATATTGTAAGAAAAGAAGTGATGCTGTTAAGTAGAATCGGTTCAACTCATTCATACTATAAAACAATAAAAGACCTTCACGAATGGGTATATATTGAATATATACCTTCAAAAAATCCTTTACGAAAACGTTCTGTCATTGAGATGATTAATGATGAACTCAAAAACATTTGTCAAGTTGAACATTCGAGGCACAGAGCCTTCTCTAATTTCTTAACAAATACAATATCCGGATTAATTGCTTATTCTTTCTTTGACAAAAAAACTGCTATCTAGTATGATATTGAGAAAACCAATTCTCTGTTAGAATTATTTTATTAATCGAACTCTGGTTATGAATCGAAATCATAACCAATTAAAAAATATGTGAAAGCCATTGTCTTAATTGATATTGGCTTTCTTTTTTTAGTATAATTTGAATACATTTGTTCAAAACTAAGAGAATATGTGTCAATGCCAGCTTGCAGGCTTTTGTTTACTGATTTTATTGCAATTGGGTATGCAGGCTCAAACATCATTACACTCAGGTGGCACACAGTCGGAGATGCTTGATACTGTCTACATTGCCCCCGACACAATAAAATCGGTTCGTGTTGATACTGTCTTTGAATATATTGACGAAAATATACGGTCAAAGATCATGAAAAAACAGCCTGCAATAGCAATAATGTGCGGACCTCAGATTGGAGTTGACATCTCGCGAATGTATCCGCTGTATTCCAAAACCTCAAATCTTGGTAAAGCTGGTTTTAATGGAATGTTTGTTTACAATACATTATTTGTCAATGTTGGTGTTTCGGTTGCGACAAACCAAACCGCAAACATTCATTATTCCAAACATTATACCGATTTTCACCATTGGATCGATACCGTTAAAACGGTTCTTGATGAGTATATTGAAATTATCGGATCCGATACCATTTGAACGCAGGTGATAAAAAAAACGTACATTCCCAAAACCGATACCGTACTCTCGGATTCAACATTTTCACATAAAAACCAATATTGGAACATTCAGATTCCAATTGAATTCGGATATATATATAAGTCTAAAAAAACATGGTTCGGATTTGGTATTGGTCCTTGCATTAGACTGATAATGACACATTCATCGAATAGCGTAATTATTGGCGACAGCTCATTTGTGCAGGAAAAAAACTATTTGCATAACCTGGTGGTTGATATTGGCGGGATGGTATTTATTAAACGGAAAATAAAACGAAATATTTGGACTACAGCTTATATCTCGGGTATTGTCCCTTTACAATCTAATTACCAAAATTATAATAGAAATTTATTCAATCAGAGTCTAAGTCTTTCCTTGGGATTGGAATATTATTTACGTTTGTAATATCTTTGGCAAAGTTTTTGGTTCTGTGTCTGCCAAAAATGTAAACTATTAAAAATTATTCTCGTGAAAAAAATTACTACTATTGTCCTTGTACTGTTATTTGCAAGCTCTTTTGCTCAAACAACAGGAACGAAAAAAACGGTTGCAAAACCAAAAACAACCACCAAATCGTCTACAATTAAAAGCTCAACAAAAAAACCAATGTTGAAGTCAACAACTATTGCAGCACCAAAAGCATCAACAAAACATGTAACCACAACCGCTCCGGCACCAAAGCCTGCTCCACAACCACAAACACCTCCTCGGACACAGCCGGAACCAGTAGCCCGACCGGTAATTCAGCAACCTGCTCCACAACCTGTCCCTCAAACACAATCACAGCCCGCACATGTTTCACAATCAAAAATCGAATCGATTTGGATTGGCGGAAGTGTCGGCGGTGGACTTGCAGTGAGTACAAATATTATCAATTCCGGAGCCGTCTTCCCTGCTAATCTTGAATTATTGTTTCAAACACGTCATCATCGCTACGGTATTGGATTTGCCAATGAACTCTATATAACTCCCGAAGCTCTTGGTCGATTGGCATTAGGTGAAGCTCCTGTTGTTCATAAATTATATTTTAGTTATGAAGCTTTTATCTTTAGAAATTTCCCCATCAATTTAGGCTTTAGCAGTCATATAGGCTTTTTTGGAACAAATGGCTCCCATACTTTGCAACAAAAAAGCGGAACTATCGACACGGCTACTGCTCGAGGTGGAATGTTTGGTAATATAGGTGCTGTCCTTGAAATAGGAGCTCGTCCCTTCTATTTCTTTGTCCGCCCCTCTATTGAATATAAATCATGGAGCGGATGGCATAAGGAAATTATGGCAACAGGTTCCATAGGTGTTCGCCTTAAGTTCCTTACCGATTATGAAATAAAACGTCGTTCCGACAAAAAACGCGATCGCGATCATAAGTATTAATAATAAGTTTTAGTTTCTCCAGAACTCAAAACTTATTATTATTTTTGCGTCGTAAATTTGAAATTGATAATTATGGAAACGTTAGTAAGCGGAATTAGACCAACGGGTAATCTACACTTGGGCAATTATTTCGGAATGGTGAAAAATTCTGTTAAAATGCAATACGAAAATCGTTGTTTTTTCTTCATCGCCGATTTTCATTCGCTTACCACACATCCACATCCTGCCGATTTACACGATAAAGTCCGTCAGGTATTGGCCGAATATCTTGCCTGTGGCATCGATCCTGATATTGCAACACTCTATCTCCAAAGCGATATTCCTGAAGTCACCGAATTATATATGTTTCTTAATATGATTTCGTATCTAGGCGAATTGGAACGAACCGTATCCTTCAAAGAAAAAGCTCGCAAACAAGCTGAAAATATAAATGCGGGACTACTTACCTATCCTGTTTTGATGGCGGCGGACATCATTATTCATAAAGCAACTCGTGTGCCGGTAGGTAAAGATCAGGTGCAACATCTTGAAATGACCCGCAACTTTGTAAACCGTTTCAATAACATGTATAAAGTTCAATGCTTCCCCGAACCACAGGTTTATGTTTATACAAAAGAAGCAATAAAAATTCCGGGACTTGACGGAAGTGGCAAAATGGGAAAATCTGACGGTAATGGCATCTATCTTGTCGATACCGATGACCAGATACGCAAAAAAGTGATGAAAGCAGTTACCGATAGTGGTCCAACCCAACAAAATTCGATAATGCCCGAATCGGTTCAGAATATCTTTACCCTGATGGATGTTGTGTCCACACCCGATACAATCTGCTATTTTAAAGAGAAATATAACGATTGTAGCATACGTTACGGCGATTTGAAAAAACAATTGGCCGAAGATATTATTAAATCAGTGAGTCCGATACGTGAAAAAATTAACGATATTTACGCCAATACTGATTACCTTCATAAAGTGGTAACACAAGGCAAAGAAAAAGCTCACGAAAGTGCTTCAAAAACAGTTAAAGAAGTTCGTGAAATAATTGGGTTTAAACCATTTTAAATAAAAATCGGGGTGTAGCGCAGTCCGGTAGCGTGCCACGTTCGGGACGTGGAGGCCGTGGGTTCGAATCCCGCTACCCCGACAAAATATACTATAATTACTATCATTAGCCTGTTATTAATATGAATAACAGGCTTTTCCGTTTTTATTGATGTCAATTAATATCAAAAAAACGTAATGAATATGTGTACTATTCGGTGTACAAAATAGTTAATTTAGTTTTGTACACCAGGAATCATATAACATTCATTGTACTAGAATATTATATGCATTTTAAATGATATTAAAAACTACTAAGTGGTATCAAAAAACAGTATTTCAAGGTGTACTATTTAAACCATTTTTAAAATTTATAAATTAATCATTATGGCAACAAAAAATACATTCGGAATCGTCTTATACATAAGAAGAGCAAGAGTAACAAATGGAAAAACAACGATTTATGCTAGAATAACTGTTGATAAAATCCGCTCCGATTTTTCAACAAAACAACTCATTAATATTGACAATTGGGACGAAAGTCGAGGAATGGCTAAAGGGAAAGGTGCTGAAATAAAAGCTTTAAATCTCTACTTAGAGCAATACAAAAGTCGTCTATTTGAATGTTATCAGGAGCTACATATTCAAAGAAAACTTATAACAGCAGAAGCTATCAAAAATAAATTCTTTGGTAAAAATGAAGAAAAACAAACCCTAATGACATTGTTTGATTATCACAACGAAGAAATGAAAACATTTTTGGAATGGGGTACATTAAAAAAGGGTCTGTTCGATAAACTGTGTCAGTGAAAAATAATTAACTTTGTTTTGTTGAGTGAAACGGACATTGGCTCTGCTGAGGAGCAACCAATGAAGGGATAACTCAACCAACTGGAATAGATTCCA
>Ga0302288_1000885_pt1 | contig 21530 bp, 10 predicted proteins | sample III_Fen_N1_1_FD_194549 | JGI IMG/M metagenome (GOLD analysis project Ga0302288, IMG submission 194549) | Peat permafrost microbial communities from Stordalen Mire near Abisko, Sweden - III_Fen_N1_1 | ecosystem: Environmental > Terrestrial > Soil > Wetlands > Permafrost | place: Sweden: Abisko...
GTTTTTGGTAGCCTCTTCACCCTGTGGCCGGATAAATTGATCAGAACTTTGATCCATCCCAGTATTAAAATTCAACCACCCTTTCCGGTCTGCACCAATCAATGCTTTAATTTTTAATGTTGGGGATTTCGCTTCTGACACTTCGACATGTTGGATCACTTCCGGTTCTGCAACACAGACAATCATCTTTATATCGGCTGCATTGTTGCGGTATACCAAGTCTTTGGGACTGAGCAGGTGCGTAGCCGGGATAGTGATTGCCCCTATTTTGTGCAAAGCCATCGTACAGAACCAGAATTCATACCTGCGTTTTAAGACCAGCATCACAGGATCTCCCTTCCGTATACCAACCGACAAAAAGAAATTGGCGGCTTTGTCGCTCTGTTTTTTCATCTGGCCGAAAGTGAAAATAATCTCTTCGCCCTTATCGTTACACCAAACCATGGCAATTTTGTCAGGAGTCTGGTTGGCAATTTCGTCTACCACATCATAGGCAAAATTGAAATTCTCAGGAACATGAATCTTAAAATTTTCTGCAAAATCTGCATAGCCCTGAAACGCAGTCTGCGAAAGATATTTGTCGAGTACCATGTGGTTCAATTAAAAATTACAAATTAAAGATTAAAAATGAATGTCATTCAGATAGCAAAGTCCTTTGTATGATCCTTAGCTACCCTTGTGGTTTTATTTTTAGATTCCACCACAAAGGACACAACGGGTTTTATATGATTATTGCAAGAAACCTCGCATTCTGATTGTTCATGGCCTTCATTGCATGTTGGTAAGCCGAATCAAAGTAGATAGAATCCCCTTCATTCAATACAATTTCATGACCATCAACGATGACCATCAAACTACCTTCCAGTACAAAATTAAACTCCTGTCCGGGATGTGAATTGAACTCCGGGGTACGGTTTTCCTGTATTGGCACAACCGTAACGATGAATGGTTCAACTTGTTTGTGAATAAAATTGTAGGCCAGGTTCTCGTAGGCATATTGTTTGCGGCGATCCACATTTAATCCCTTTCCCTTCCTTACCACCGAATAAACATGCAATTTTGGCTGCCCTCCGCTCAAAAGAGAGGAGAGTTCCATATTGAAACGATGGGCTACTTTGTATAAAAATCCAACCGGGATATCTGTTTTGCCACTCTCATAATTGAGCAATAGTTCTTTCTCAACACCCAGTTCAAGGGCAAAGCTTTCGACAGAAATACCTGAGATCTCACGCAGTTCTTTGATCCGCGAAGCGATTAATTGTAGCTGATCCGTCATGGGTTGTTTGTTTTAGAGGATATTTGTTGCAAAAAAGCAAATTTATTCCAATTTATACCTGTTTTCCATTGATTTTTCAGGTTTAAAATTTTATAGTCTGAAATACAGGTTGTTACAATGATATTGTTATAGAATCAGATTAAATTTGTGAATAATTGATGGTTGTATAGATTCCCTGTAATGCTTACTCATTCAGTATTATGTATCATTGTCAATTTTCAATTGTCAACTGTCAATTACTTACTCCCCTTCATCATTTGTGGTAAATTTTTTCAATATCGAATGATTCAACCAGATTAATCGACCCTAATGAAATTTCTTCGGGTTGCGGAAGTGTATTTGGGTAGCTCTCCTGTGCCGTATTACCTGATTTCTTCGCCCAAGCCCAAACCGAAACATTTAGCGGGGATTCCGGTAAATCAAGTTTAACTGAGATTTTGTTTTCTCCCTTCGCCATAGGTGTCTTCAGAAAGACCCAGAACTTTTTACTTGCTTTCCATCTTGGCAATATCCGACTGTTTTCTGTTGTTACAAGCGGCATGGCACTACCGTTGATGTTAATGGCCCCTACCAGTTTTAAAGGAATATTGTCACCCTCAACAAGGACCAGCAGATCGGCTTGCGGAGATGTCACCTCAACGGATCCCTCAAAACCAAACCTAACTGCAGCGGTTGTCCCTTGCCTCTTTACATCTGAATCCATGCTGACAGAGTTATCAATTTCAACATGATTCACTACCTTCTTTTCGATCTTACGGATTTCTACACGACCAAAACCAGGCAGTAAATCGGCAGCATTTTGTAGACCGCCCATCAATTCATGCTCAGATACCGACAATACAAGCGTCTCGTATGGTGCGAGAGGAATTCTTACCGTATCGCCGAATTTTAACCCACTTTGGTAAACCCTTACCTCCGGATAAATACTTACTATATTCAGGTTTTTAACATTTTCTGAAAAACCCGTTGAACTATCAATCTTCAATAGGTATTCCTGCTTCAGTATCCAGGGATTCCTAAGCTCAATCAGTGCACGATCTTCCACGCAATGAGCATAGCCATAAGGTTCACGTGGCATGGTTGATGGATCCTGTTTAAATCTTGGAACCATCCCATTTTGCCAGGATTTAGGAAGAAGAACTTGTGTATTTTGAAATACAGAAGTATTGTTTTTAGCCCAGGTAATCATGTCCGCCATCATTTTCCAGCGTGTTCCATCCATAAAAACCGGATTGATGTATAGTGGCAAAAATAGATTCCCCCGCATGATGGAAGTAACTGCATCATTAGAGAATGATTCCATCGTTTGATGAGCAACGCCAAGGACCTCCTGTGCAGGTATTGGGGTCAAACCATACGTAGCACCCTGAATGTTAAAATAGTCGCGGGAAGTTGTGTAACTCTCGCGGTAAACGGGACAAGGAATACGCCCTTCCGGATAATCGCTGCCAAACGTTCCAATAACAGAATTTACATAGAAAAGCCACCATGGACTTGGATCTCCACCCATGCAGGTAGTTTCGATCCATGTATCTGGCGATACATCATGAATTTGCCTGCAGGTTTCGATGAGCGCCTCAGCCGTTGGCTCTATTGATAAATAACCGGGTTCATGCCCATGGTCCGATTCATGGCAAAGATACCCAGGATTTGCCGTGAAGATAAATCCGTCAAGCTTAAGTTGTTTGATTTCATATTTTTTAACCATGTCCACCAGTTGCTTTCTGAACCCTGATAAATAGTGCTCTCCCGCAAGACAGCACAATCTGCCCGCTTTACTGGTACTGTCAATCACATAGGTTTCATATCCATGTTGTTCAGCCCAATCAGAATCAAGGCTTTTCGGAGAATACAAATTGCTTGGCGATACCCATAAACCGAGGTTCGAATTCATCTTTTTTGCAGCTTCCCGGATGTTAATAAATTTTTGGGGGAACAAAAGGGTGTCGATACCCCAAATACTTTTGGGATTAGACCATCCCAAATCGATACAGAAAGTATTGAACGATACCCCATAAGGCATGAACAGTTTCTCTTTAAAAGTATTCATCAATTCGAGTATTTCCTTTTCCGAATAAGGTACAGGAGAACTCCACCATGAGTTATAGTTTACATGTATTTCATTCTTTCCTGCCCGATTAGCCGAGATATAGGAAAGAAATTTTTCTTTTTCATGCCCTTTCTGTGCTATCCCATAAACGGCTTTTCTGCTTTCGTACCATTTACCCGTTTGTATTTTCAGACCTGGTTGATGGGCAATAATTATCTGCCCGGATTCTTTCCGTATAGAAGAGACCGGATATTCAATACCTGCAAAAAATCCATCCATAAAAACAGGATAGCTCTGTCCAGGCAATGTTGGCAAATTGGATGTAAGGTTATTTGCTTCCAGCTTGTCCAAAATTATCTCTTTTAGTAAAATTGGATGACCCATACCAGACAAGCTATATTTGGCCCATTTATGAAGAAGGTTTTCAGTCGGCGACCATTGAATAAATAACTGAATTTCAATTTTCCCCCCACCCTGAAGTTCGACAGGCGCATAAGACAACCGATAAGGTCCTTTTTCAGATTTTCTAATATCCCCAAATTTCTTCAAAGGGGATTGTCCTCCAACAATTTGATTTTCAAAAACAAAGGAAGGACATTCCAATGACACCGATAGTTTCTGCCCTTGATGTGTAATAACAATTTGATTTTTGCCAATTGTAAAAACTGGCACAGGCTCTTTTGCCTGTAAATTGATCGATGTAACCATTATCAGTAATCCCTCAAAAACAAGGAATTGCCTTAAGCGTAAGCTCAAAATTCCGGATAATAAATTTGAATGCATTTTTCTTCTCACACGTTTAAATTTTTATAAGCTATTAATCTTCAATTCTTGTAATATAATTATGTATCGTATTGGCTTGGTTTGGTTTGAAGAATAATCCATGCCTATTCCGAAGGTATCTTAATCAAATTTACCTCAATAACATTTTTGGTTTCAGCCTTATCGATGTTATATGTAATTGCGGCAGAAGCACTTCCGGAATAAATACCATTTAAGAACTGGCAATCATAAATGGGCGATTCGACCAATATCAATGACAGGCCATCTCCTATCAGGTTGGTCCCATAGATATGATTGATCTTTCCCGGGATTGGTGGTTGGCCATATCCTTTGCCGCCAACACATAAAGTGTATGGGCTCCCGTGATAGGGAGGAGGTGTATCTGGCCGCACACTGGTTATCACCCCATTAACATATACATGATGAATGCCGGCATTGTCACTGGCACGTATTGCTACCCCACAGTAATTAGTCTGACAGTTCGTAATATATACCTGTTCGGTATCATCCTCCGGACCATTCCATTTTGTTGAAGTGACCTGATATGAATTAACATCACCATTGCGATGATAAGTTGAAGTATCACCATTTAAAGGGAATGATGGGTTTAAGTCAATACTGGTAAGGGCTATTAAATCATCCCCGTTTACGCCCGAAATATCATTGATCCGAAAATATTTACAACCATGCCTAAGGTTGATTCCATCTTTGTTGAAAACTTTATACTTTTCACCATTAATACTAATGTGCTCGGGATTGTAAAAACGGATGGAAGAGATTTCGGCATTTTGAGTCCTTTCGAAACTAATGGCCCAGGCATGGGAGTTTTCAATGGTAACATTTCTGAGGACAAAATTATCAACCATGGCAATTTGGATCAAATTATTCCGCCAATCGCCTTTTTGCTTTTCACCCACTTTATTCGCATCCGAACCATAGCTTTTCCTCCCTTTAGGTTCCTTGTCAAGCACCAAAATTCTGTATGCATCTCCGGTAGCGCGCGGATTATTGGCTCCCTTTAGAATGACATTTCCAATTCCGACTATACTGATGTTTTTTATACGGACAGGGTTCTCAATTCCAACTCCAACATTTTCACTTCTAAACATATTGTCCCTGCATTGATCCGATAGTTGGATGGTGCAATTATCCAGAATGATAGTCATGTCGGGGGGCAGTAAAATCGCATGGTCAATTCTCCAGATATTTGTGCCATTAGAGTTTATTCCCGGAATGACCATTTTGTGCATTGTTTTACCGGCGAAATCGATTGCTTTCTGAATTCGGTCCACATCGCTGCCTTCGAACTGATTTGGGGTTATTTCATTGCCGGAACTATTTTTAATGGAATTTCTACTTTTTTTAGACATCTGTGCGACAGCCCTATCCGAAAATTGTACTGTTATAAAGCCCCAAAACAAGAGGACCAGTAATATTTGAAATGTTTTCACACGTTAAGTTTTATAAGTTGTACATTAAAACTGATGCGTTAAAAATAGATTGTTATATAATCTCTATCTCCAATTAATTGGTTGAATTTATTGAAACAACTTGACTGTTTTTGCAAATTAAATTTCAAATATTTTCATTTGCCAACAGATAGTCAAAGATAACCTAACCTTTGGATTTGTTAAGGTTAAATGCATGGAAAATGGCGACTACTTCTGCGAGTCGTCAACCATAAATAAAAATTGCACCTCGTTCTGGTAAGCAGTGCCCTCTATTGTACCCCTATTTACCTTTTGCCCAAATTACCTTTATTAAATTTATTGATTTTATATGATCATATTTTTGCAATCGATTGCCCTACTTGATATATTTGTTTCCGAAATAATTTTTAACCCATACTTGATGAAAAAAATTACCGTACTATTCATTTTGGCATTCATTACTTATGCGAGTTTTGCTAAAACTGCCAGTACCGAAAAACTTTTTACCACTGGGAACATCAAAAAAACGATGAAGAGGGTGACAGCCTGGCAATTGAAAAATCCAAAACATGAATTAACAGACTGGACGAACGGTGCATTTTATGCCGGGGTATTTGCCGCATGGGAAACAACAAAATCGAAAACCATCTATCAGGCAATGACGGACATGGGAAAAGCAAACGCGTGGAAACCGGGCAGACGCTGGTACCATGCCGACGATATCGCAATTTGTCAGACTTATGTTGATCTCTACAAAATAGAGAAAAGGCAGGAGATGATCCAACCATTTATTGACACGCTTGCTCTCTTCATGCAAAGACCTTACCCGACCAAAACTTTCGAAAAAATAAAATGGTGGTGGTGCGATGCTTTGTTTATGGGCCCTCCTGCGATTGTAAAACTGGGGATTGCAACAGGAAACAACAGTTATCTTACCTACACAGACCAACTGTTTAAAGAGTGTTGCGAGCTGCTGTACGACAAAGACGAGCATCTCTTTGCGCGCGACCTGAGATACGTGATAAAAAATGACGGGACAGATCTCCGCGAAGCAAATGGGAAAAAGATCTTCTGGTCACGCGGAAACGGATGGGTCATGGGTGGCCTTGTCAGAATTCTTCAGGAACTTCCGGTCAACTATGCAGGCAGGGATTTTTACATCCGCCTCTTCAGGGAAATGTCGGCACGTTTGAAAGAACTTCAACAGAAAGACGGACTATGGCGTGCCAGTTTGCTTGATCCGGAATCATATCCGGGTGGAGAAGTAAGCGGCTCTGGTTTTGATTGTTATGCTATCTCCTGGGGCATCAACAATGGGGTTCTCGACAAAGAAACCTACCTGCCAGTTGTCAAAAAAGCATGGATCGGACTGAACCAATGTGTACAAAAAGATGGTCGTGTTGGCTGGGTCCAGCCGATCGGAGGCGATCCAAAGAAAAACTTTGATGAAAATAGCTGGGAAGTTTATGGCTCAGGGGCATTTCTGCTTGCCGGCAGCGAGGTGATCAAACTTAAAAGGTAATCAAATATCTTAGGGCCAACAGCTTTTAGCATTTAACCATTTGCTGTCGGCATTTTTGTAATTCAAACCAATTAAACCATAAATACAACATGACAAATAAAAACTTAAAAGCAATTTTCTCCCTGTTTTTTGTGCTGACTTACGCTGTATTGTTTGCCCAGCCAATCGAAAGACTTGTAAAAATCGTGGTAACACCGGATCACCCAAACTGGCTGTACAAACAGGGAGAAAAAGCTCATTTCCAGATAATCGTAATGAGAAATAGTGAGCCTGTTCAAAATGTCAGGATCAGGTACGAAGTTGGTCCTGAACAGATGGCCCCTACAAAGCGTGATTCTTCCGTGTTGAAAGATGGTCGGATGATGGTTGATGCAGGAACGATGAAAGAGGCTGGATTTTTGCGTTGCAAGGTCTCTGCTGAAGTAGATGGCATCAAATATGACAACCTGGCCACTGCCGCTTTTACTCCGGAGCAAATCAAGCCAACGACAGAGTTGCCTGCAGATTTTGTTCAATTTTGGGATAAAGCCAAAGCCGAGGCCGCACAGGTTCCAATGGATGTAAAATTAACGCTGTTGCCTGAGCGTTGTACTGAAAAAGTAAATGTTTATCAGGTGAATGTTCAAAGTTACAAGGTTGGAATGCGGTTATACGGGATTTTGTGCATGCCTAAAAAACCAGGGAAATACCCCGCTTTGCTGAGAGTCCCCGGAGCCGGTGTTCGTCCTTATAACGGTGACGCAGCTATGGCAGAGAACGAAATCATTTACCTTGAAATTGGGATTCACGGGATTCCTGTAACAATGGATCTGTCGGTATACAACGATCTTGCTAAGACTGCCCTAAATGGCTATCAGTTTTTCAATCTCGACGACCGCGACCGTTACTACTATAAAAGGGTCTATCTGGGTTGTGTCCGGGCCATCGACTTTCTATATTCTTTGCCAGAGTTCGACGGGACTACATTGGCAGTCACCGGGGGAAGTCAGGGAGGCGCTTTGTCAATTGTCACTGCCGGTTTGGACTCACGCGTAAAATATCTGGCTGCTTTTTATCCGGCACTTTGCGATCTGACTGGTTATTTATTCGGCAGGGCCGGAGGTTGGCCGCACATGTTCAATGAATCCAACAAAGCATTCAATAACAAAAAGGATAAGATCGAAACCTCAAAATACTACGATGTGGTGAACTTTGCCAGATTTGTGAAGGTTCCTGGCTTTTATTCATGGGGCTACAACGATTTAACCTGCCCTCCAACATCCATGTATTCGGCGTATAATGTTATTCTGGCACCAAAAAGCCTGACTATTTTCGAAGAGACCGGTCACTGGACATATCCCGAACAAAACGAATTGGCCAGGAAATGGCTGGTTGAAAAATTGGGCGGGGTGAAATAAAACCTAATAAGTACAGTTTTGATTTCAAAAAAACACAAAAACCCGGATAGGTATGGAAGAATTAGCCGTTGGAACCCGCGTAGAACATCCCCGCTATGGGGAAGGGATCGTCAGCAAGAATAAAATTACATCGTACGAAATATTTTTTGAACACGGTGGAAAAATCGAACTCACCAAGCGAAATGAAGATTTAGAGATCCTCGATACCCCTGTTGAAAAGCCAAAAAATTCGCTTACCCTCTCAGAAGTCGAAAAAGTATTGCGTTTCGTACTGGAAGAACAGAGCGCATTGCAAGAGATCGTTCCGATAGGTGATAAATGGACTGGCGGCAATATGATCCTGCAGCCGGCCAACCTCTCTCTAAAACCCAAAGAGATACCGATTGAAAGTTTCTTCCACAAAATCGTTATGTTAAGGGACCGACTCCGGGTGCTAGAACAAAACATCAACAGCCATCCGGGTTTGTCGGACGAAGAGAAGGTGAATATGCAACAATATATCACCCGTATTTATGGATCACTGACCTCCTTCAACCTCCTCTTTGCCGACACAAAACACTATTTCGTCGGAGCGAAATCGTGATATTATGCCTGTTAATTAAAAATCAGTTACATCTTATCTTTTCCCATTCACTATTTCGTAGGGATAAGTAATAATTCTATCTGTTTGTTATTACAACTCTATTCCCTTTTCTTTGGTAACTGTTCCGCGGATTAACCCACATTGCAGTCACCCATCCATTACCGACTGATTATCTTACTTTTTCAAAATTTCGTCAGGGTACCACATGAAATTTGTACTTGTAAGAGGTGGCTGGGTTGTATTTGAACTTGGGGATCACTTTTTAGGTGAAATATTCCGAAGTATTGCCTTTGGAGATGTCAGGGTACTTCAAAAACCATTCCCTGCTGACAATCAAAGCCACAACAATTAGTTTGGTATTGGAACATTTTTCTTCGCATCACCAAAATTTTGATATTTTACGACCCTTCATCAGTCCTTCAAAAAAGCAGTCTGCCAAGCTCCAAAATCATACTGGAGTGGAAATCTACACTTATCGCGGTAGCCCTCGCACCAAAGAAAGTGAGTGTTAGTGGTCTTTTCGTCCTGATAATCTTTTCGGATCGCCTTGATGTATATAACGCAAATATCATTCTTTAAAATACTTATTCCCAAATGACTGGAAGTACACACAATCACACTTTCCCAAGTACCTTAAAAACAATCTATTGATTATCTGCCTATTGAAAAATTGCCAGTAGAAGAAAGACCAAAAACAACTGATATGAGTTGAATTTTTTACGAAAATGCTCACCAAGCCTGCAATGTGGACAAACTACAAACAGTTCAAAAAACAATTTTCATCATAATATCAATAAAATCAATACCTTTAGAAGGTTTCTTAACTAAACGACATTGACTTACATATAACTGTTTTTCAATAGTACAAACAAATTTCCATGCTGTTTTTTGTCTCTTATGCTTACTCTTTTTGAGCCCAATTTGTAATGCGAAATTTCAGATATTAACCAAATAATAAACAAAATGAGAAGAATAGAAAATTTCACAAAAACATTAAGGCATATTCAGCCTGATGATCTTATTCTGGATTTGGGGGGCAACCCACTGTCAACCATGGAAGGCAAAAGTATGTACACCTTACTCGAATTCCTTGGGTATGATATCCCCAAAGATATTGAAATCCTGAAGTTCGGAAAAACGAGAAGGCTGGATGAACGGCTATTAAAATACCTTGATATCGACACGAGGTCGGTCGGTGAGATATTTACACCTTGGGACTCATTGTATAAAGAATTATCTGACAAGGAGTATATTGATGAATGGGGAATAAGGCGCATTTATACCGGGCTATACTGGGAACAGGTAAGTTATCCGTTAAAGAATGCAACAATTGGTGATTTGGAAAAATTCAGATGGCCGGATCCTGATTCAATCGATTTGAAAGAAGTAGAAAAATATGCACTTCAGGCAAAGAAAATGTTTGAAGAAGCAGACTATGTTATTTGCGGGGAACATCCAATTTACGGGGTTTTTGAACTTGGTTGCTGGATGTGCGGATTTGATGATTTTCTCTTACGAATGATTGAGGATGTCGAATTTATTGAAGTTTTTTTCAATAAAATTTATGAATATCAAAAAAGGGTTATTGAAATATATTACGGGGCCTTGGGTAAATACATCCATTATACTTCAAGCGGGGATGATTTTGCTACTCAGTCAAGCCTGTTTGTGTCAGTTGAGATGTTTTCAGAACTGATAAAACCTTACTTGAAAGAAAGAATTAGCTACACAAAAAAATTCACTGACGCTTCTTTCCTGCACCATTCATGCGGCAGTGTATTTCCGTTGATTGGGGAATTAATTGATGCCGGGGTGGAGATTTTAAACCCTATTCAACCAAAAGCTACTTACATGGAACCTTCCAACCTTAAGAATAATTATGGCGACAAGATTGTTTTTCACGGCGGGATTGACACACAGGATTTACTCCCATTCGGGAATAAAGAAAGTATTGAAGAAAATGTCAAAAATACAATTGATATTTTAAACAACAACGGGGGTTACCTGTTTGCAGCAGCCCACTGTATACAGGAAGATGTACCTCCACAGAACCTGGTATATATGTTCGAAGCCGCAAGAAAATTCGGAAAAAAATAATGTGATGCGTATTCTAACTAATGTTTTTTTTCTGCTGTTACTGGGTTTATTTACACAGGCCCAGAATGACAACAAAGGTCTATCACTGGATGGCTCCTGGAAATTGTTTTACGGCCAATTCAGTAAGGATGCCCCTTCAACCCCGGATGAATTGAAGAGTAAAAACTGGTCCGAAGTATCAGCTACTGTGCCGGGGAATGTAGAACTGGATTTATTAAACGCCGGGCTGATTGAAAATCCCGAAGTAGGGAACAATGTTTATGCTCTTCGCAAATACGAAGCTTACCAGTGGTGGTACCACAAAACATTTGAAACACCCCGGTTTAACAGCAGTGAGCGTGTTGAAATTGTTTTTGACGGACTGGACTGTTTTGGTACGGTTTGGATAAACAACAAACTTGTAGGGGAAACTGACAATATGCTTATCGAACATCGTTTCGATATTACCGATTTTTTAACCCCGAATGGGAACAATTCAATTTATATCCGAATCAACCCTGCAACGAGGGAAGCTCAAAAATACATAAACGGAGCTGTTGGTTCCCGAAAGTATTTTCGGGTTGAGCAGGAACATGTCCGCAAAGCGCCACACATGTATGGATGGGATATTATGCCCCGCGTGGTAAGTGCTGGGCTTTGGCGAAGTGTCCATTTAAATATTGTGAAACCAACAAGGATAGAACAGGTTTACTGGATGACCAATCAGATTGATGTGGCCCAAAAAAAGGCTGAAATGTTGTTAGACATGCAGTTCTCAACAGATTATCCGACGATTGACGGGCTGACCATGAAAGTTTCCCTTAAACGGGGTTCAAATCAATTCTATGAACAATCGTTCCCATTGATCAGCCATTCCAGCCGGCAAAGAATTCAGCTGGATAATGTGGATTTTTGGTGGCCAAGGGGATATGGTGAACCGGTGTTGTATGATGCCGTCATCAAAGTTGTTGATGAGAAGAACAATGTTTTGGATGAGAAAAAACAAAAAGTAGGTATCCGTACAGCCGATTTAATTTGGACTGAAGTAACCACTCCTGAAAATCCCGGGGAATTTGTTTTTAAAATAAATGGGGAAAAGATTTTTATCAGGGGAACGAACTGGGTTCCTTTGGATGCTTTTCACAGCCGCGACAAAAACCATCTGGGAATTGCCATGCAGATGATTACCGATTTAAATTGCAACATGATCCGTTGTTGGGGTGGAAATGTATACGAAGACAATGATTTTTTCAATTTATGTGATGAAAACGGAATTATGGTATGGCAGGATTTTTCACTGGCAGGAACTCCCTATCCGCAGGATTTTGAGTTTGCTCAAAAGATTAGGAAGGAAGCAATTAGTGTAGTTCTTAAATTAAGAAGCCATCCTTCTTTGGTATTGTGGTGCGGAAACAATGAAATCGATATTTCGCTGGGATGGAGCTATAAAAAACCAATAGATCCAGGGATAGATATTTTAAGCAGGGCCGTTTTGCCACGGGTAGTTTGGGAATTTGATCCTGTGCGGGATTTCTTACCAAGTTCTCCTTTCGGAAGCGAACAGTATTTCAAACAGGGGAATAACACAAGCATAATGCCACAAGTGCATCTTTGGGGGCTTCGCGGTTATTATAAAGCACCATTTTATACCGATGTTAATGCCCACTTTGTAACCGAAATAGGATGCCATGGTTGCCCAAACCGCAGCAGCCTTGAGCGGATGTTCCACCCCAAAGAGGTATATCCATGGAAAGAAGATGGAAGTTGGAAAGATGAATGGCAAACAAAAGCGGTACGTCCCCATCCTGATTTTACCGGTTCAGATGATCGAAATGAGGTAATGATCAGTCAGGTAAAAATTATGTTCAAAGAATGCCCGAAAGATCTGGACCAGTTCATATTTGCCTCTCAGTCGGTACAAGCTGAAGCAATGAAATTTTTCATCGAATTCTGGAGGATGGATAAGTTCCGTAAAACAGGGATCATCTGGTGGAACCTACGCACGGGATGGCCCATTGTTGGAGATGCTCAGGTAGTAGATTTTTACAACAGCAAAAAACTGGCCTATTACTACATCAAACAAGTACAATACAATACCTGTGTAATGGTTGGTGACCCGAAAGAGGGAAAGCACCCGATCGTTGCGGTAAACGACACAAGGGAAGAAAAATCAGGGACCGTAACCGTACACGATGCCGATAGCGGGGCGACCTTATTTTCCGGTTCATTCGTTATTCCTGTTAATGGGAAAACAGTGGTTGGTTTTATCCCTGAAGGACAAAAACAATCGATGTGGCTGATGGAATATAAAATTGGAAGTGAAAAATTTACGAACCATTATTTAGCCGGGCAAGTACCGTTTAAACTGGAAGATTATCAGCGTTGGTATAAAAAGCTGAATATAAAAAGAGATTAGAATAAAAATCAGAACCTCTTTTCAATGAAAAGCTTACTGGCTTTTATAATCGCTTTTTTATGGCTTCACAATACGATTTGCTTTTCTCAGGATAAGGCGATCGACATTACAGGGAACTGGAGTGAATTCTGTGCTTTTCTGCCTTACATTCAAACTTCTGAGCCTGATGTAAAGGAAAATGAAGTAAAGACATTTAAACAAAACCTGAAATTACCTGCAGGTAAGTATTTAATCGAATTAAGGTACAACAAGTATCTCGATAATAATCCGGGGCAGGCAATCCTTCAAAACTATGGAAATTTCAAAGGGCTCAGAATAAATGGTTCAACGATTTCTGTGAATTTTATCGCTTCATCCAATAAAAACGATGTGTATTCGGCAAAATACAATATTGAGCTTTATGAAAATGTAAATGATATAAACCTCGAATTATCGATGAGCGCTACCCGTCCTGTTCAGACCCTATTAAGCGGAGCCATTGATATTCCACATAGTAAAAAGTTTTTCGGTATAAATCCCGGCTCAAAAAAAGAAACAACGGCAATCATTCACGGAATACCATTCGTGGCAAGCGATTCTTTACCTTCAACCCTATTATCCATCAAACACCCGACACCGCCAATATATGAATGGAATAACGTGATAAATTGTAACGATGTAAACGCTGATGCCATTCATTTTCTGGGAATGGTACAGCCTTATGATTTTGCAAATGGATCATGGGATAGCCCTAAGGGCGATAACAGTTATTCCCATTTTGTTGGAGATACGGCAGGCATTATAAATATTTCCTTTACGAATGGTCGGCAACTTAAAGTTCCTTTAATATTTGGTTTTAATTTCTGGTATGGCAGGCCCTGGGACATGATGTGGTTTTACAAAGTTGTTTCCCTGTCGGAGGAGTTAGGAAAAAATTATGACAGTCAGTTGTTTAATGGCGAAGTCAAGTACAGGGATATCATACGGAATGGGGTAAAACTGGTTGATGGGTACAGGATACTTGGCGGGCTAAGTAACAATGCCCGATATATTTTCTCTTTAAACCTTCACGGAGAAAAAGTCAGAACAATAAAAATAGAAGGAAGTGATAATATGAAAGGCTTTCCTGTTATTTCTGCCATTACCATCGAAACAGGAACTCCAACTTTCGGCCTGTGCCCACTTCCTGATATATCAATAGTTGAGACAAACACAAACCTTGTAACACCTGGGGTCATTGAACATGAAATTTACAAACAGGGGGTGAATGATATAATGCATACCCTTTATACTTTCGTTGATGAACATCCGAAATTAGAAGAACCTGAAATTCCTGCAAACTATTTTGGTCCAAAGTATAATTTTAAAGGCACTCAGCAAGCCTTATATGCCGCATCGTACTTGTATAAAAATGGACTGGAATGTGGGGCAAAAATTGGGGATACTGGCACCGGATGCCAGTCCAGTACTGCAAGGATGGCCATTGCACACTACAAACAGGGTATGGGGATATGGAGAGAAGAAACCCCTCTTTTCAAAAGCATGGACAACTGGATTAAGCTCTATCATGAACGTTCTCCTGGAAAACTTGGCGGCGCGGGTAATGCATGGAGCAGGGGAATAGGTGAACTGATGAGAGAAGCAATGGCTTTGGGATATGATAAATTTATGGGTACCTATACCGACTGGCTCGATTCCTGTCAGTTTACGGATGCCAACCCGCCTCATTGGGTTCGAAGTGTGGGTGAAGGGAAATCAGCTTCTGCCTCTGTTAACCGCCATGTTGGGGATATTTTGGAGCAAGGCAATCGCGAAAATGACGGCCATGGCATTTGTATGTGGGGACGCTATATGGTTTACCACTGGATGGGGCGACCTGTAGAATGGAACAAACATCATTGGGACGCAACAGAGGCAGCCGTGAACTGGATCAAATGGCAGCTCAACACGGATACTATTTTCCCTGGAAAACGAAAAGATGTACTATTTACAGAAAGTGAATGTGCCCTTGGTAGTTATGATATTTATTCATCCTATAATTGTCTGCATGGCCTGAAATTGTCCATTCGAATGGCTGAACAACTAAAGAAAACGGAGAAAGTAAAGGAATGGACAGATCTTTACAACCGTTTACAAAAAGGTATTCTGGAAAATTTGGTTGATAGTTCTGAATTTGGCCCAATATGGCATACTGAGAAAAATTGCAACTGGCAAGACCATGCCCATAAACTGGTACATCTTCAGCTTGCAACCGAAGGGGATACCTATACACCCTTACAAGATGATGCTGCAACCGGAGGAATGGAAAGAAAATTCCAGGATATAGATATAAATTCTTACAGGTACCTGATGAAAGACAAGAATTACGATTGTCTGAGAATGTATGGCTATGGACAGGGAATGATGGCACAATCGGCGTTATTGCTGGATCAAATGCTGGATGCCACAGAATTTATTAACCGGATGGTAACTTATGCCTACCTTCCTAAGTTTGAAGGTTGGTCAGCCCCTGAAGGAATAATCGTGCACAAAAGCGGCAACTACTATTTGCCGGTAAATGGTTATATGGGACAAGATTCCCATCTTGCAGACAGCCAGAAAGCCTTACGTCTGATGCTTGGAATAGATGACAATAAGCCAGATCATTTGCGGATAATTCCACGTTTTCCGGCTGAATGGAAAGAAATGTCTATCGAGGACTATCTTGTATTAACAGGCAAAAAACGGCAAAAATGCAGTTATTCCTATTCCCGGCATGATGACTATCAAACATTTAAACTCATATTTAATGAGCCTGTTAATAGTTTCTGTGTCCGGTTAGGCCCACTGCCAGATAGTAAAAAGATCAAAAGGGTAACAAATAAAGGAAAAGAAAGAAAGTTCAGGATACTTAGTTCGGGTGACAGCCAATGGGCTTGGATAGAGAACATGAACGGGAATGAATGCGACATAAAAGTCTCATTTACAGATTAACAACATGAAGATTATTATGGGTTTATATCTCAGCCCGGCATTATAACCGGATCATAGAGATTATTTTAATTATCTGGGTGAGAAAAATTTTAAAAAAAAGGCGATATGAATTTTAAAAAGTTCGGTACAAAATGTCTGTATTTGATTATACCATTTATAATCACATCAGCAGATGTAGTTAAAGGAGGGAACAAAGTGGTCATCTTGGTAAATCATGGTTCATTTGCTTCGGCAGAAGAAGCAGCTTCCGGTGAAAAAGCAGTTAATTTCTGGGACAATGATTTGAGGGACGACAGGGCATGCACCGAATGTTTTGCAGCTACAGAGTTAAAAAAGTTTCTTATCCGGGTTACTGATCTGAAAGAAAGTGATATCACAATAACCGGTACAAATAAATTCCCCGAAAAAGTAGATCTCTTTATTCTTGGGTCGACCCATTCCAATCGACTTGTAAATGACGGGGAAGTTAAATTTGAAACAGACCAGTCTTTCAAAATATCAGTTAAAAAAGAGAAGAACAGGATTATTACCAGGATACAAGGAGCCGACAGGGCCGGGGCTTTATATGGTGTTTATTCCTACCTTAACCGACTTGGAATCCACTTTTACGGACTGGGAGACAAAGGTACCGTTTATCCGAAAGTCCCGGTATCTCTGATAGAAAGTTTAGATATTATTGAAAATCCCTCGTTTATAACACGGGGTTTTCATGCTACCCAGCCCCGGGGTTCACAGGAATTTTTCCTATGGATGGCCCGTAATAAATTAAATCTGTGGACGTTTGAAGAACCTGACGTTTTATTTTTGAAAAAATTGGGGATTAGACTAATGGGCGGCGGACATATTATTCAATCGAAATTTTTAAATCCATACAGCAGGTATCCATACAATCATCCCCGATTTTCGGGAGATGAAAACAATCCTGTTGATCCTTATCCCGTCAGTGCTTTTTATCAAGGAGATGTTGACAACAATGATACACTTTCCTATTTTGAGGCCCATCCCGAATGGTATGGTTTGCGAAACGGAAAAAGGAGTAATAATATGGCTGAATGGGCGGGGGATAATTTTTGTACCTCCAATGCAGACGCGAAGAAAGAGCTTGCTAAAAATTTTATAAATTGTTTGATCGACGGAGAGTGGAAGAATGCCGATTTGGTCAATTTTTGGATGTTGGACGAAGGAAATTGGTGCGAATGTGAAGTGTGCCGACAAAAAGGCAATTATACCGATCGCCTTTTCGATTTACAACATGTTGTTTTGAACAAGATTCGCGAAGCCAGGAAACAGGGGCGGTTACAAAGGGATGTTCAGCTTGTTTCCCTTGCATATCACGAAACCTTGGTGCCTCCTTCACATCCGTTGCCCGATAATTTCGATTACGAAAATTTCTCGCTTACCTTCTTCCCTATCGAACGTTGTTATGTACATACGCTGACTGATCCGACCTGTACTGAAATCAACGAGCCTATACTCCGGGATTATAACAGTTGGACACAAGGAGAGAGACGCTTCTATAAAGGCTCCTTGTTTATTGGTGAATATTACAATGTTAGTTATTTCCAAACATTGCCGTTACTGTTTACCCGGATGATGAAAACTGATATTCCCATGTATTACAATACCGGAGCCAGACATTTTCATTATATGCACACGCCTACCCGCTTGTGGGGAACATGGACTTTAAACCAGTATCTTCTTTCCCAATTACTCTGGAATGTAAATGTGAATGCAGATGTTGTTGTAGACGGCTATTTCAAAAAGTACTATCCTACAACCACAGAGATTACCCGGGAATTTTATCATCACCTGGAACTGGCAACTGCAAATTTTAAGCCTTTCAAACAATATGCCGGCATCGGCAAGTATTCGATACGGAGGCAGTTAAAGGAATTGCTAAAAAACGAAAAGGCAGAAATATTTTCACTTGACCATTTGCATTACGAAGCGTTTCACCCTACACTTAACGACGGGCTGGATGTAGTAGAAATGTACGATGAGTTTCAGCAGGCAAGGAAATATCTTGACCAGGCAATGTTACTTTGTAATGATTCGTTGGAACAACAACGTTTGCTGGAGGATGAACGTCGGTTTGCTTACGGCGAAGACATGATGGAATTTCATTATCATATCATCCGGACAGCACTTTTTCACCAGCAGCACAAAACGGAAATGGCGCGGCGTGAATTTAAAGCCGTGGTCACTTATGCCGGGAAACTGAAAGGAATTACAGACTTGGTTCAGGTAATGTCCATCGGTTCTGGAATTAATAATGGCTATGATGCAACATACCTTGCCCCGGTTTATGATTATTTTAATGAGATTTACGGAACTAAGTAATAATAAATATTTAATTACACATTAATAATCTCGTATAATTCAAAATTTCAACAACATACATCATTATCAACTTTCAATTGTCAATTACTCAAGTCATTTTAACAGACTGGGGTACAATAATCTCAAATAAATTATGAACAAAAATATTCTTAGCGTAGCATTGATCGTTTTATTACAATTTATATTTCTGAATATCAATGCTCAATCCCTTGAAAAAGGATTTATGAACCCACCTGATTCGGCAAAACCTTGGGTATACTGGTTCTGGTTGAACGGGAATTTATCAAAAAATGGTATTACTGCAGATTTGGAAGCGATGAAGCGTGCTGGTATTGGCGGAGTGTTAATCATGGAAGTGGATGCGGGAACACCCAAAGGTGCTTATGTCTTTGGAAGTACTGAATGGCGGGATCTTTTCAAGTTTATGCTTCAGGAGGCAAACCGGTTGGGATTAAAAGTTAACATGAACAACGATGCCGGATGGTGCGGAAGTGGTGGTCCGTGGATGACCGCCGAACAATCCATGCAGAAAATAGTCTGGACAGAAACCGTAGTTCAGGGTGGGAAAAAGTACGATGGTAATCTTCCGAAACCAATGGCAGTAAATGATTATTACGGAGACATCATGGTTCTGGCCTTTCCGACTCCGGAAGGTGATGATAAAAAAGTTTCCGATTACAATCCTGAAGTGAGATGCAGCTCAAATGACACCCTATTTGTTGGAAAAAAACTCATAGATAACGATATAAAATCCCTGATTGAAGTCTCAAAGCCAACGCCGGAAAATCCACAGTTAATTGATTTCATTTTTCCAAAGCCATTCACTTCCAGGTTTTTGACCATTCGATTGGATAAGTTGAATTGGTCTGTAAACGGAACGTTACAGATCTCTGATGATGGCATACATTTTGAAACCATCAAAGAGTTTAATGGAGATACCCCAACTATATCTTTTGAATTTAAGGAACAAACTGCACGCTGGTACAGGGTAAACTTTACTCAGCTTACGAAAGTAGAAATACCAATGAATAAGATCGCAATAGCTGAAGTTAATCTGTCGAATACGCGAATAAATAACATTGAACAAAAAGCGTTGTTCCTGCCTCCCGCAAAAACAATTAATGTACCAATTGATTTTCAGTCGATTACTTCTAAATATACCGTACAAAGCAATCAGGTTTTGAACATCACTGACAAGATGAAAAGTGATGGAACAATTTCATGGGACATTCCACAAGGCAAATGGACCATACTTCGCATCGGACATACGACAACGGGCAAATTTAATCATCCTGCTCCTGAAGGCGGACTTGGCTATGAATGCGACAAACTGAGTAAGGATGCATCTACAATGTTCTTTAATGGGTTGATTCAAAAACTGGCTACTGATTCAAAACCTCTTGTTGGGAAATCATTTGTTTCAACGCATATAGACAGTTGGGAAGTTGGCTCACAAAATTGGACCCCAGGGTTTTACGAAGAATTCAAGAAACGCAGGGGTTACGATCCAATTCCATATTTGCCCGTTATGATGGGAATAATTATAGATAATCAAGAGGTGTCAGAACGATTTTTATGGGATTTACGAACAACCGTATCAGAAATGATGCTAGAAAATTACGTAGAAAACATTTCCAGACTGGCGCATCAAAATGGACTGCGGCTTTCAATTGAGGCTTACGACAAATGTCTCACCGATGAAATGACCTATGCCGGACGAGCCGATGAACCCATGGCTGAGTTTTGGTCGTGGAAAAGAGACAGAATGGTTTTTTCAAACACAGAAATGGCTTCTGCTGCCCATGTTTATGGAAAAAAAATTTTAGGTGCAGAAGCATTTACGGCAGACAATCAAGAAAAGTGGCTTGGTCATCCTGCAAATATCAAAGATTTTGGCGACTGGGCTTTTTGTGAAGGAATCAACCGATTTGTTTTTCACCGTTATGCCATGCAACCATACGAAAACATCAAGCCCGGTATTTCAATGGGTCCTTATGGATTGCATTACGAACGCACCCAGACATGGTGGGAACAATCGATTGCCTGGCACCAATATCTTACCCGTTGCCAGTATTTGTTGCAACAAGGATTGTTTGTGGCTGATATCTGTTACTTAGCTCCCGAGGCAGTGCCCCAGACCTGGATCGCTCCATACAAACGCGACAGTGCAAAATACAATTTCGATGGTTGTCCACCTGAAGTAGTTCTTACACGTATGTCAGTAAAAGATGGACGCATCATGCTACCCGATGGAATGAATTACAAATTATTGGTTTTGTCCTCATCCGAAACCATGTCTCCAAAACTGTTGAAAAAAATCAGTGAACTGGTGGAAGCAGGAGCCACTGTAGTTGGAGCTCCTCCAAAGAAAGCATTGGGATTAACGAACTATCCCCAAAGCGACGAAGAAGTGAAAAAACTTGCAGCTGAAATATGGGGTAAATGTGATGGACTGACAGTGAAAGAAAATCGTGTAGGGAAAGGACGTGTTGTATATGGCAAAACTCCCGAAGAGGTATTAGCAGAAATGAGGATTAACCGAGATTTTTCATCTGAAGAATTTCTGCGTTATACGCACAGAAATATAAACGGCACAGATGTTTATTTTGTTGCCAATCCAAAACAAACCACGATCACGACAACTTGTCAGTTCCGGATGAAGGGAATGCAGCCTGAAATCTGGAACCCGATGACTGGAGAGACTA
>Ga0302288_1000888_pt1 | contig 21459 bp, 23 predicted proteins | sample III_Fen_N1_1_FD_194549 | JGI IMG/M metagenome (GOLD analysis project Ga0302288, IMG submission 194549) | Peat permafrost microbial communities from Stordalen Mire near Abisko, Sweden - III_Fen_N1_1 | ecosystem: Environmental > Terrestrial > Soil > Wetlands > Permafrost | place: Sweden: Abisko...
ACGTGTTATGAATACTATATTTGGGCCAATACAACAAAACGCGACATGCGAAACCTGTGGCGGTCAAGGTAAGGTACCTGAAAAAGTCTGTAGTGTTTGCCGTGGTAAGGGTATCGAAAGGCGCAATAAATCAATTAAGCTTAAAATTCCAGCTGGTATCGATGACGGTGCGACCATTCGTTTGAATGGTTATGGCGAAGCGATAGGTAATGGCGAAAAAGGCGATTTATACGTTCACATTCAAGTTAAGGCTCATAAAAGCTTTACTCGCGAAGGTGATATTATTCTTTCGGAACAACATATTAGTATGGTTGATGCGGCCTTAGGCACTGAAATTGATGTTACGACGGTTGATGGTGGCGTTCGGATGAAAATACCTACCGGGACTCAATCCGGTACTGATTTCAAGCTATCGAATCATGGCGTACCTCATATGAAAGGCGATCGCCGCGGTCCGCACATCGTCAGTATTATCGTTGATATTCCAACTCGTTTATCTCGAAAACAACGTGATTTACTCGAACAATTCTAGATAGTCTGAATCCTAAGACCTCCTCGGGTCCTGCCGCTTGGTCCACCCCTAAAATATTTTTATTGATTACAACAAAAAGTATTTTGGGTTTGCCCCGCCAAGCGTCACCCGCGGAATAGGTCTTAGACCTCAGGATAAACATTAATGACTTTTTAAGCTTTTGCATTATACTAAATGCAAAGGGGGCTTTAGATGTTTACAGTATTTTGGTTTCTAGTTGCGGTTACTTTTTTTGTGTTATGGGTAGTTAAAATTTCCGACAAAAGTTCGAAAAATGTCGTAGACAAGCAAAGTCAAAGTTACTTAAGAGGCTACTTTGATGGCTACGCTGATCATAAGGATAATAAAACCTACGCATTAGTTACAAGCCAGACCGATGAATCTTTAGAGCCTACTGAATTTATTCCAGATACTGTCGAAGTTATGCCTGTCGAGACGCAAACGACTTACTTTGCTATGTCGCCGGAGGCCGCCGAGGAACAAAAAACCAAACATAATTTACAGAACATTAACTTAACTCTGTACATAGCTAGCTTTTTATTAGTTGCTGCAGCCGCTTTATTTGTGGGCGCAAGCTTACCGGAAACTGTTCGCTTTGCGGGTGTCTGGATTGTGGTATTAGCTTTCTACGGCATAGGCATGTATTTGCATGAAAACGTCCAAAAACTACGCCCAGCTTCAACTGCTTTTATAGGCACGGGACTAGCAATATTACCATTCACTGGCATTATGATGTATAACTTTATTTTGCCGAATGCTTCAATCTGTTGGTTTATTACATCAGTAATTGGGTTGTTGGCGTTTGTTTTTACTGCTAGCCGGCTCAAAAGCCAAGTCGTAGCTTACTTTGCAATCGCCTTTGCAATTAGCGCCGCTGTTTCAAGCGTTGCGACACTCGGAATCGGCTTAATCTGGTATTATGTTGTACTGATCGGATTTGGCTCGATAATGACATTCGTCGCTAAGATTAATCCTAAATGGTTGCCGAGCTACTTCACCAGCCCTATTCAACAATCTAACAGATGGATTGTGCCGCTAACATTATTGGCCAGTATTTTCTCGTTCAGTTTCCTAACAATCACTGACTATTGGATTATATGTTTGGTTATCGCGGTATATTATATAGCGGTTGCTGTTTCGTCGGTAAAAGATTATGATGTTTCGGTATTTATTGCCAGGTTGCTTCTAAGTTTTGCCGTTATTCTGGTGGTTTACGACGCTACGAGTTCATTTCCGGCTACCGGCTTAGCGATTTCGGCGATTGGCATTTTGCAACTGGCATTTTCTTCATTATTTATATCTAATAAAAAGATTTTGAATAATAACGAGATATTTTTATGGATTGGTTTAGCCTTTCAATTAGTTGCACCGCTATTTGTTTTAGTAAGTGCTTCGTGGGCTTCGATTATAACTGGACAGTTGTTGGTGCTGTTAATTAGCAGCTTTAGCTTTGCCTATATTTTAAAAAGGGCGCCACTGTCGGCCTTCGGGACTTTTGCGGCGGCGATATTGCCAATAATTTGGGGTGAGAGTGTCTTGCTGCCTTCGCTTGAACCGCAATATTTATCTCTAATATTCATAACTTTTGCGATTGTAGCTATTGCGGTTCGTTCGTTGGCCAAGCAAATTAAAAAGATGCCAATTGCTCATATTCTATTAAATATTAACTTTGGCATATTTTTATTCGAAGCTTTAGTTTGCACATTTGGCATAAGCACCGGTTGGCAACTCGTTATTTGGTCAATCGCTGTAGGCTTACTATATTGCTTGTCTTATCTTGAACACGAACCAGCAATTCTTATAGTCGCCAACCCGCTACTTGTGGTGACGGGATATTGGCTAGTTAAAATTCTTGATATTAATGTCGACTGGCACGCTGTGGCGCTATCTTGGATTGTTTATATTTTCCTATTTGGCTCACATTTATTGCTAACGGCAGCTTCAAAACTAAAATACAGCGTAATTTTTTGGTGGTCGGCTATTGTAGCTGCGACTTTAATAAGCCTACTCGGTTTATTTAGCGGTATTAATTCGGCCGTGATATTCGCCGGTCTTGGCCTAGCTTTGGTAGGCGCCCAGCTTGCTATGAAAGGTTGGAATAGCGGTAGATATGGCTATACAATTCCAGGCGCAATAATCATAACGATTGGCCTACAAAGGATATTTGGGATTGTAGTTCCAGATGCAAATTTCTTAGTGTACACACATTGGTGGGCTGCAGTAATGGCGGCGCTTAGCTACATTTATTACAAGGTAGGTAAGTACGATTCGTCAAAAGCCATGGCGATTATTGCGATTTCGCTAGTTTCTTTCTTCACTGGAATCATAGCGCTTAATCCGTTTAGCACCTCAGTTGTTGATTATCGTTTAATCTTCCTAATTGAGCATGTAATATTGCTAGTCTATGGTTTAGCCACGTCTCGAAAGTTATATTCAGTATGGGGCGCAGTTTGCGTGATATTAGCAATATTATGGATGCTGTCGGGCTATACATATTTATTGTTGGCAGTCGTAGCATTCACATTAATTGGCATAGCAATCTATGCCCTGACGCGACAATCTAAGAAAGCAGAGTAGGGTTAGGCTTGCTCTAATTCGGCCAAATCTTGATCGGTAATATTAAGTTGTTCAAGAACCCAAATATGTCGAGGTTCTGACGGGTCGTATTTGCCGACGTTGAAACGTGTCATCTCTTCTGGATTGTCTTTAATAACATTCCAAACGCCGATGCTACCATTTCGATATATAACATCTTTAGTAAAGCAAACACCCTTAGTCTGGCAGTCTGTGCCTCTGAAAGTACGAATTGTTCGATTCCAAGCTGAATCTTGAGCTTTTTTGAGGGATTCGGCGGACTCTTTTTTACCAGATTTCATATTATTGTAATAGTAATATTTTTCTAAAATATTATAAACTTCACGAAAATCACGTGGCTGACCGTCGATACCCTGGGCTAGGCCAATTGCTAGCATACCGTCGATACCTCTAAAATCATCGACTTTGCCGGTAATAGCTTGTTCTCGCATAGTCGCTACGCCATCATCACCAGCTTCATATCGGTCAAGCCCTAATCCTAGTAGCTTTAATTTACTTCGTTCGCCATTTTCGCGCCTTAAAACGTGAGTAAAGATTTCATGAGCAATTAAACTGACGACTTTTTTTCGAGTAAAAGTTCTTTCAGCTGGGATTTTAACGGCCATATCTTCCTGACTAACGCTTACGGCAGTTTTGCTATTCTCGGCTTCGATTACGACGGTCCAACCCTCAGCGCCAATTTTCTCGATAGCTGTGTCAAAAGCTGCTTTAGCCTGAAAACTGTCGAATTTAGTGATATCGGTCGGGATATCGATTAAATCGCCTAATTCTTTTTCGGTCTGTGCTTGCGCAAAATTAACGATTTTTTGGTCTGGCAGGCTAGCGATAGTGGATTGTTCCATAATCGGCAGGACTTTTAATAATTCTGTTGCTGCCTGTTTTATCTCTGAATTTTCGGAGTCTAGGCCGACTATGGCATCGTCTCCAATTGAGTTAATAGTATAAGAAAAAACATCAGTTGATGGTTTGCCGTAGATAAATTCGGAATATTTGTTAAAACGACGAAGATTTTTTTCGTCACCGATTGCGGCGGCTTTAAGCATTCTGGCTTCGGCAATTTTTTCGTTGATCTTCCATCTATAGACTTGGCGAACAACTTCGTTTGGTTCGTTTGCGCAAATTTCACTCTTTAGCAGCGTTAATTCGTGATCAAAAGAGTTGATTTTTTCTATGTCAAGTTCTGGATAGTCAAGTGTTGGGTTGGTTATTTCACCAGTTAAGAATTTCGATTTCTGTTCGTTTCGATATTTTTTATCACCGTCAAGATATTCATAGGCTTCGAAAGTACCGACCTTAGAGAACTGTTCAAATAACTGTTCGTCATAGATTTTAGGCTTTTTGTAGATTTCAGGACTTGATGTAGTTTCAAACATGATGATATTTAATCATATTATGTAGTAAAAGTCAATGTATATGTATTGACTTTTTGTATAATAAATTGTATGATACCAAAGATAACATTAATGCCCAAAGCTTAGGGTAGACAGCATGAATGAAAAAAGATTAGTATTTGGAATTGTCGAAAAAGTCAGCATGCCCTCTTTGGGCCTTGAAAATGTGGCTGCAAAAGTCGATACTGGCGCTTATTCGGGTGCTTTACATTGTTCAAAGATTCGAGAGTATACTAGAAAGTCCGATGGTAAAAAGGTCTTAAGGTTTACGCCATCAGATAAACAGGACAATGCCAGAGAATTAACTCATTATGCAAAGTCATATGTGCGCAGTTCTACTGGTCACAGAATTAGACGCTTTCTATTTGATACGGATATTGTTATAAAGGGGGTAGCGTATAAAATACGCATCGGTCTGTCTGACAGATCGGACCTGAATTATGAAGTTTTAATTGGACGACGATTTTTAGGAGAAAACAATATCGTCGTTGATGTGCGCATTAATCAAGATTTAGATATCGACAGGGAGAAAAAATTATGAAAATTGCTATTCTTTCAAATGGTCCAGGAAATTATTCGACAAAACGCCTCAAAGAAGAGGCTATTGCTAGAGGACATGAAGTTCGAGTTGTTAAATATGCCGATTGTTATGCCTCGATTGAGCAAAGCCATCCGACGATTAGCTATAAGGGCGAAGATTTAGACGGTTTTGATGCGATTATCCCACGTATTGCTTCGCATATGACACCTTACGGTACGGCGATTGTTCGACAGCTTGAAATGCAGGGTGTCTATACAGTTTCGAGTTCGATTTCTATTAGCCGTGCTCGCGATAAATTGCGCAGTATGCAGCTATTATCGAAATATGGTATTGGTATCCCACGAACGGTCGTATCGCGCAACACAGCTGATATTGATGACCTTTTAGAGCAAGTTGGCGGCACGCCGGTAATTATTAAGTTGGCTCGTGGTACTCATGGTAATGGCGTTGTTTTGGCTGAGACTAAAAAAGCCGCTAAATCAGTTTTGCAGGCGTTCTATTTGACGAATGATGATGGGACTAATATCTTGATTCAGGAATTTATTAAGGAATCAGCTGGTACGGATATTCGTGCTTTTGTAGTTGGTAGCCGCGTGGTTGCTAGTATGAAACGCCAGAGTCTTGATGATGATTTTAGGTCAAACTTACACAAGGGTGGCCAAGGAACCAGTATTAAATTGACAGAAGAAGAGAAGAAGGTTGCTATTAAAGCCGCAAAGGCGATGGGGCTTAATATTGCCGGTGTTGATATGATGCGCAGCGAACGCGGGCCGCTTATTCTTGAAGTGAACGCCAGCCCTGGATTTGGTATTGAGAAGGTTACTGGCCGTAACGTAGCTAGTGCGATTATCGAATACGTTGAACAAAACGCTAAGCGTCGCAACAAAAAAGATAAAGTCGGCGCCTAGGCGAGTTGCTGCTATAATAAGCTCATGGTATTTTATGAGCAGGTAAAATATGGCTGTTAAAAAAGGCTTAAGTGTTACTTTGCTTGTCTCGGCGATTATATTAATTGTTGTCGTGACATTCTTTTTAGTTGTTTGGCCGATGATATCAAAAAATACAACTGAACTTCATTTAGGCAACGGTGTATTTAAAGCTTTAATTGCGGCCGATGGACCATCGAGGGCCAAGGGGCTGTCTGGTTCTCCTGAGTTGGAGTCTGACGCGGCCTTGATGATGGCTTATCCTTATGATTCAAAGTGGACAATCATTGCTAACAATGACTATAGTTATAAAGTAGATATAGTTTGGTTGAGCGCCGATAAGAAGGTGGTGTATTTCGTAAGGAATGTTCAGCATGATTTGGAGAGTACGAATTCTTATGTTCCGAAGTATCCTGCTAAGTACGTTATTGAACTTCCAGCTGGAGCAATCTTGGATCAGTCAATTAAGCTAAACTCGGTGGCGGAATTCAAGTTTAATTCGTCAATTGGTAATTGATGATGGATGTATTAATTGTCCTTATCGGGTTATCGTTGGTTTTATTCGGTGCGTCATTTATGGCGAAGCGTCGATTTGGACTATTGGGCCTGGCGCTGGCTTCTGGCTCGCTTTTAAGCGGTATTTGGGGTTATGATGCCGGTCTAATCGCCAGTGGCTTAGGCTTCCCACAGAACGCAACCACGACGGCTGTAATTTTGTCGGCTATCGTTTTATTGCCAGCTATAATTTTGCTGTTTCATGGTTATGTCTATAAATCGATGATAGGTCGGTTGGTCGGAGCGGCAATGTTTACGATTTTAGCTTTGGCATTACTTATAACCCCGCTGGCTCACGTTTTAATTCCGCAGGGAGCTGGTGCGAGCATTTATAATCTATTAGTTAACAACAAGGATTTTATAACTGGTCTTGGTTTAATTGCGGCCGTAGTTGATTTATTCTTTACAAAGCCAGTTCAGTCAAGTGATAACAAACACAAACATTGACAAATAACCCCTTAAGATGTTACATTCTTTAGATGCGGGATCGTAGCTCAGTTGGTTAGAGCGCCTGCCTTTTAAGCAGGATGTCATGAGTTCAAGTCTCATCGATCCCACCAAATAAATAATCCTATCGGCTGATAGGATTATTTATTTGGTAGTTCCGCTGATTCTTGAACTCATGACTTGGATTTTGCGAAGCAAAATACAATAGTCATGAGGTCGCGTAGTGAATGGAACGAAAAAGTGTTTACATTTTTTCGTTAATGAACGGAGGAGCGTAGCGATAGTCTCATCGATTTTGAGTTCATGACATCCGTCGGATGGAATGAGTGAGAACTGCCAGTTGGCAGTTCGCAAGGCCGGAGCCTGGATTGCGAACGCAACCAAGTGAGGCGGGGTCGCGAAAATTTTTGGAGAAAATTTATCGTGACCAAGTCTCATATATTTTGTAACTATTGTAGCGATAGTCTCATCGATCCTCTAGCTATTTTAAGCATCATCTAAGCTTATGCTATACTAAACCCCATGTCATGGTGGGCGTTGAAGCGTAAAATTCACGTTTCGTGGTTAATAACAATTCTTTGTTTTTCGATTTTTGTTGGGATATTTTTAGCACAATATCTTAAAATATGGTCGGAATTTCTATCGTTATTTCTCGTTATTTCGGCAGTACTTTCGGGTTTTGTCTTTTGGAAAAAGAATACATATTTAATCCCTTTGTTGATAATTGGCGGGGTACTTTTTGGGCTGTGGCGCGGATTAATATCGCAGGTCGAGATTAGCCAAATTGCCAGTTATTATAATACCGTTGTGAAGGTGGAGGGCAGGGTTAAGGATGATGTCGACATTGGAACTTCTGGCCAAATCGTTATTAGACTGGATAATTTAATACTAAATAATAAAACGGTCTATGGTACTTTTTGGATTACTTCGGACAATGCCAATATTGAGCGTGGTGATAATCTGGAGCTTCACGGATTGTTAAAACCGGGCTTTGGTAGTTTTAGTGGTTTAATTTATCGAGCGACTATCGATAAGATAATCACGCCGCAGCCAGGTGATGTCGCTAGAGTTGTTCGTGATTGGTTTGCATCTGGTATTAGAAAGGCAATTCCCGAACCCGAATCGAGTTTAGGGCTTGGGTTTTTATTAGGTCAAAGGCGGGCCTTGCCGATAGATTTAGTTACAGCGCTGCAAATTGTCGGGCTAACGCACGTCGTGGTGGCGAGTGGTTATAACTTGACGATTTTAGTTAGGTTGGCGCGGCGATTATTCGTTAAAGTGTCAAAATATTTAGCGGCTTTGTCGTCAGTTGTGATGATCGTGGGATTTATTGCCGTAACCGGGCTAAGCCCAAGCATGACACGGGCCGGGTTGGTTTCGATCTTAAGTTTAGCGGCTTGGTATTATGGCCGCAAATTCCATCCAATTACTTTACTAGCAGTGGCGATTGCGGCGACTGTTTTATTTAATCCAAGTTACGCCTGGGGAGATTTAGGCTGGCAGCTGTCATTTGCGGCTTTTGCTGGCGTAATGATTGTTGCGCCATTATTGCAGCGGTATTTGTTTGGTGACAAAAAACCAGGGACTATTAGACAGATTTTGGGCGAGACGATTGCGGCGCAATTAGCGACGGCGCCACTAATCATTATGGCTTTTGGGCAGTTTTCGAATGTGGCGATTGTATCGAACTTGATGATTTTGCCGCTAGTTCCTCTGGCTATGCTGTTAGTTTTTATCACTGGTGTTATTTGGCTAATTTTACCTAGTATAGTGTTTGTTATTAGTGCGCCAACGACTTGGCTGCTGGGCTATATGGTAAAGGTAACTGAATGGTTATCTGGTTTGCCATGGGCGGTGAGCGTGCTGAAACCTCAAGCTTGGATGATAATAGTCTATTATTTATTACTTTCGGCCGTTTGTATCTATGTTGCAAAAGTTACGAAATTTAAACTCCGTGAAGCTAACCTAGTCGAGTAACCCCTAATCTGTTATAATAGGTCTAAATCATATAAAAAGAGGTTCTAGTTATGTCTGGACACAGCAAATGGTCAACTATCAAGCGCGAAAAAGGTCTTAAAGACGCAAAACGTGGTGCAATCTTTACGAGAATTGGTAATTTAATCGCGATTTCGGCACGTAGTGGCACAGACCCGTCGATGAACTCGGCTTTATATATGGCGATTGAAACTGCTAAACAGGCAAATATGCCAGCCGCAAATATTCAACGAGCGATTGACCGTGCAGCTGATAAGTCCGCGGCAGTGCTGGAAGAAACGACTTATGAAGCTATGGGGCCAGGCGGTGTCGGTATCTTAATTGAGACAGCCACTGATAATAAAAACCGAACTTTTCCCGAAGTAAAAAATGCCTTAACTAAAAATGGTGGCCGAATTGCTGATGCCGGTAGTGTGGCTTTCCAGTTTACGCGCAAAGGCGTTATTCGCGTTTCAGCTATGGGTGAAGACGCACTATTAACCGTTCTTGATGCTGGTGCTAGCGATGCAGTCGAAGAAGACGGCGAGCTGATTGTCTATACTGAGTTAAAGGATTTGGCAAAGGTTCGTAAGGCAATCGTTGAAGCTGGACTAACCGTTACGGCAGCAGAACTTCAATATGTTCCAAATGCTATGGTTGAAGTTAGTGACCCTGAAATTGCTCATAAGGTGATTAAAATCCTTGATGCACTCGATGATCTTGATGATGTGGTTAATATCAATAACAACGCCGATATTACAGCAGACTTACCTGAATAATAAATAAAGCTTGTGCTTAGCTTAAAATAGACATATTATGTGTTTATGCGTAAGCTATATGTTTTAGCGGGCTTTGTTTGTACTGTCGTTATTACGATAGTGATGGCTCCGCTTTTACATGCAGCTGGTCCGGGCGTTGTGATTAGTCAAGTTCAATTCGGTAATTCTTTAAGTGCGTACTATGAATTTATTGAAGTTTATAACAACAGCGATAAAGATGTCGAAGTTACGGATTGGTGTTTACGCTATGCCAGTGCTAGTTCGGTTGAAATTGGCAATAAATTAACCTGTTTTGTCACAGATAGTGCCGATATCCACTTGTTTTTGCCAAGTTTTTCATCCGTCTTTTCGATATCGAATCAGCTATCGCTTTATTTGCCAGATTTAGGTAGTGATGCGAAATTTGCCGGGGGCTTATCGGGAACGGCTGGGCATATTAGGTTGATGGATAAAAGTGGTACTGAAGTTGATAAGTTAGGCTGGGGCGTTACAGCGCAATCGGCTGAAGGCGGTAAGCCAGCGATGATGCCTACGACAGATAAGATTATTGGTCGAAAAGCGACTAGTCTGGGTATTTTGCAAGATACGGATGTAAACAGTGATGATTTTGAGATTGTCCCGGCACGAACAACCTACGCCTATGGACAGCTATATGAAGTTCAGGATTTGTGTCTGAATATTGACGGGATTCAGGACATAGTACCCGATGGACTTGTCGCAGATATAACCGGGACTTGCCTAACGCCAATAATTGACGCTTGTTCTAATATTGATGAAATACAGACTGTAGTTCCAGACGGTTATTTGCTAGATGAAGCGGGAAATTGTCAGTCTGATATGTGTTTAAATATTGACGGTTTACAAATAATTATTCCAGACGGTATGGATCAAGATGATGCCGGTAAATGCATTGTTCATGACGAATGTCTAAATCTCGATGGTATTCAAGGCACGCTACCTGTGGGGTTTGTTAGGAGTGAAAATAATGTTTGCAGTTTTGGTTTATTGCCACTACAAATCACCGAGATGTTGCCGAATGCTGCGGGTAGCGATGAGGGCAATGAGTTTATCGAGTTTTATAATCCAAATGACGTTTCGATTGATTTATTGTATTTTTATTTCAAAGTAGGTGAAGGGCTTGAAAAACGGTATAAATTCCCGATAGGTTCAAAGATTAACGCAGGGCAATATTTGATTTTTAGCAATAACGATATTGGTTTTACTTTAGTAAACACTACTAGCCGCATTCAACTGTCGACGGTTGACGATGTGGTTATGAGTGAATCGCCTGAATATAACAACTCTGGTGATGGTTTGTCTTGGGCTTTAATTGATGATGTTTGGCAATATACCAATCGCCCAACGCCAGGAGACGCTAACCTTGTATCACTTACTGAAGTAGCTGCTCCAGTTGAGAATGCCGTTGATACAACTAGTGATTTAGCACCTTGTGCCGCTAATCAATACCGTAGCCTTGAAACTAATCGTTGTCGTCTGATAGTAACGACTGATTCAACTTTGGCACCATGCAAGGATGGTCAATATCGCAGTGAAGAAACTAATCGCTGTCGAAGTATCGTATCGGACGTCGCGTCATTAATTACTTGCGCCGAAGGTCAAGAACGAAATCCCGATACTAATCGCTGCCGTTCTGTAACCGCAGAAGTGTTAGGCGCCAGTACTTTAAAGCCTTGCGATGAAGGCTATGAAAGGAACCCAGAAACTAATCGCTGCCGTAAAGCGGTGAGTACGATGCCGCTTGCGGGCTATGCACCAGAAAAGGTTAATCAATCTGAAAATAATTATGTGCTATGGCTATCTCTTGGCGGTGTTGGCCTATTAGCTGTAGGTTATGGTATTTTTGAATGGCGCCAAGAAATATTACGAATCGTCAAAAAGATTACATCGTTTGTTTCGAAGCGGAAATAGCCTATAATTAACCTAAGATGATTTACTTTTGGGGTGATTTATTATGAGAATTATTGGTATCGACCCCGGTACTGGTATTTTGGGTTTTGGTGTTATTGATATTATCGACAGGAAAATGAGGCTTATTGATGCCGGAGTAGTTACGACACCAGCCCATACGCCATTGGATGTTCGTTTAGAAGATATTTTTGATAGTTTAACTGAAGTGATTGCAGCTAATAAACCTGACTGTATGTCGATAGAAAAATTGTTTTTTTCGCAAAATGTCACTACGGCGATGAGTGTTTCGCATGCCAGGGGCGTGGCGATGTTAGCTGGTCGTAAGGGCGGATTGCCGATTTATGAATATACACCATTACAGATTAAGCAAACTGTCACCGGCTATGGCAAAGCGGCAAAAAAACAAGTTCAAGAGATGGTGCGAATCCAATTAGGCCTGGCGGAAGTGCCACAGCCCGATGACTGCGCTGACGCTTTGGCGGCGGCAATTACTCATTATCTAATGACCCCTGGTATAATGAAATCATGATTGCACACGTTTTCGGAGAAGTGGTTGAGAAATTTGGATCATCGATAATTGTCGATGTTAATGGCGTTGGCTACGAGGTGCAAGTTGCAGCTGGTGAGTTTGATTCGGCACTTTTACAGACCAAGATTAAATTCTACACTTATCATCACATTCGTGAACAGAGCCAGGATTTGTATGGCTTTTCGAGTTTATTCGGTAAAAAATTATTTGAGATGTTAATTACTGTTCAAGGCGTCGGCCCAAAAGCGGCTTTGGCGATATTGTCGCTTGGTGAGACCGAGACGGTTAGAAATGCGATTGCTAATAGTGACGCAAGCTTTATTACGAAAGCTAGTGGCGTCGGTAAAAAGACTGCCGAGCGAGTTGTGGTTGATCTGTCGGACAAAGTCGGCTTAGCTGTTAGTTATACGACCGCTGCTGGACAAAAAACTAATATAGCCCAAGTTGATGATGAGGCATTAGAAGCCTTGATGGCGCTTGGGTATAATCTTAACGATGCATCAAAAGCCTTGGAAGGTGTGCCACTGGATTTGCCGACGGCCACTAGAGTAACTCAGGCGCTTAGGAGTGGGAACTAATGGCTATTGAACGAATTGTTGATACTAGTACGCATGACGACTCGGAAGAGCGTCAAATTGAGGTAACCTTAAGGCCTCAGACATTTGATGATTACATCGGTCAAGATAGACTAAAAAATAATCTTAAATTAGCAATCGATGCTGCTAAGAAACGCGGTGAACCAATTGACCACGTTTTACTCTATGGTCCTCCCGGACTAGGTAAAACAACGATGGCGACGGTTATTGCTAATGAAATGGGCAAAAATATTCGAATTACGGCAGGGCCGGCGATTGAAAAGGCCGGTGATTTAGCTAGTATATTAACCAACTTATCCGATGGCGATATCTTGTTTATTGATGAAATCCACAGATTAGGCCGAAATGTCGAAGAGGTGCTATATAGTGCCATGGAAGATTTTAAACTTGATATTATGATAGGTAAGGGGCCAGCGGCACGCAGTGTACGACTGGATTTGCCGAAGTTTACCGTAATTGGCGCAACGACTCGAACCGGTGCGTTAACTGCACCACTTCGTGATAGGTTTGGCATTATTCATCGTTTGGAATTTTATACGAATGAAGAAATATCGAGGATTATTAAACGAGCATCGAATATTTTAGATAGCCGAATCGATGTCGAAGCGGCTGATATGCTGTCGACCCGGGCACGTTTGACGCCTCGAATTGCTAACCGACTATTAAAACGAGTTCGAGATTATGCCGATGTGAATGGTGATGGAATTATCGATGGTCCAACGACAAAAGCTGCGCTTAAACTTCTTGAGATTGACGAATTAGGGTTAGACCCAGGTGATAGAAACTTACTAAATAGTATTATTGATAACTACGGCTCAAACCCAGTCGGTCTAAATACAATTGCGGCCTTAACTGGTGATGAAGCAACGACGATTGAGGATTTCTATGAGCCGTATTTGTTACAAATTGGCTTTATCGAAAGAACTCCAAGGGGTCGTCGAGTAACGCCCAAGGCTTATCGTCATGTAGGCAAGACTGAAGAGAAGACGGAAAGTTAGTAATTAGGTATAATAAGGTTATGAATCCAAACGAAAAACAAATTCCCGTCGATTACAATAAACCTGTTGCGTATGATGCCAACGGTAAGCCATTATATGCACATCCACCGATTGCATCAACTCATGTCGATAAACCAAATAATAACGTAGTCCATGATTCTGAGCCAGGTGCGCAGATTGTCACCGATAGCGCCAAGCCAAAGCCTAAAAAATCAGGCAATGATTACGGGTTAAACCTCAGTGCTGGTGAACATGTAATTTTATCAGTCAAGCGACACCCGATCGGTTTATTGACACCAATATTTTTAGGTTTTCTACTATTTATTTTGTCGCTTACGCTGCTTGTAAATATTAATGCCGTGGTTGAATCAATTCAGGTTACTGGAGTGGAGGTTGACTCTATATCGATTGCTTTGCCTATCGTTTTGTTCATGGCTCTTATCGTTTTTGGCACATATGTTGCTTATCATGTCTTCACGTCAAATAAGCTATTTATAACTAATGAGAGTGTTATTCAGATTATTCAAAATAGTATTTTTTCTAAACGCGAGCAAATTGTTAGTTTATCGGATGTTGAGAATGTTAGCTATACTCAAAATGGGATCGTCCAGCAGATGCTAGGTTTTGGATCTATTAAATTAAGCGGTGAAGGCGTCGGCCAGGTTTATAATTTCACTTTCGTAGCTGATCCAAAAAAAGTTATGTCGGTATTGAACGATGCCGTTGAAGTAGCAAAAAAGACAAAAAAAGATAATTAGCTATTTATTTGCTTTTGTATAGTCGGCCTCGTTTGTGAGGTCGGCTTTTAATGTATAGCTTTTGCATTTATTATCTGTGCAATTTGTTGGAACGTAAGAATAAGCGCTGCCGGTTTCGCCTAGTTTAACACCGTTTGGATCGGTAAATAACGCAGGGTCAACCGACTTTAAATTATCCGTGCTAATCGTCGATGGATAGTAACCGTTTTGAGCAAAAAAGACTTCTTCAAGGCTGTAATACATAGCATTGATAGCGGTCTTTTTAGTATTATCATCAGATGTAACCTTTAGGTTATTCTTTTGAACAAAAAATAGAATGCTTGCAAAGCCTATTAATACAATAATAAAGATTAATTCGATAACGGTGAAGCCATTAGATTTTTTTGCCATTAATTATATTATATCATCGTAGCTGAATTTTATGCAGACTAAGACCAAAAAGACGTTTATTGTTTATGTACTTATGTTGTAGTAAATTATCCGTCGTCAAAGTATAATATAAGATATATAAAGAGAGGGGATGTATGGTAGCAAAAAAGGCAGAACGGGCAGAGATGGGCGTGAAACCTACAGCAACTGAGGGGAAGCTCAAGGCTTTAGGTTTGGCACAAGAACAGATTAATAAGCAATTTGGTGATGGTGCAATTCGTCGACTTGGTGATACTAAAACTGTAGACGTTGAATTAATCAGTAGCGGCGCTTTGTCGCTAGATCTAGCGTTGGGTGGTGGTTATCCAAAAGGCCGTATTATAGAGATTTTTGGGCCAGAATCATCTGGTAAAACGACTTTGGCGCTTCATGCAATTGCCGAGATTCAACGACGCGGCGGTACGGCGGCATTTATTGATGCTGAACACGCACTAGATCCATCCTATGCTAAAAAACTGGGTGTTGATACCGATAACTTACTTGTATCGCAGCCAGACAACGGCGAGCAGGCGCTAGATATTGTTGAGACGCTAGTTCGTTCAAATGCTGTTGATATGGTCGTAGTTGACTCCGTAGCGGCTTTGGTGCCACAAGCGGAAATCGATGGCGATATGGGCGATAGCCACATGGGTCTTCAGGCTCGTTTAATGAGTCAAGCTTTGCGTAAATTAACCGGTATTACTAACAAGAGCCACACAACAGTAATATTCATTAACCAGATTCGTATGAAAATTGGTGTTATGTTTGGCAATCCCGAGACGACGACCGGTGGTAACGCTCTTAAGTTTTATGCCTCGATTCGTATTGATATTAGGCGAACTGGTCAGATTAAATCTGGTGAAGATATTATCGGCAACCGAACTAAAGTTAAGGTTGTTAAAAATAAAATCGCACCACCATTTAGAACGGCTGAATTCGATATTATGTATAATGAAGGAATTAGTAAAACTGGCGACGTTCTAGACCTAGCGGTTTTGCATAACATTGTTGGCAAATCTGGTGCTTGGTTTGATTATGCTGATGCGAAAATCGGTCAAGGTCGTGAAGCTAGTAAAGAATATCTAAGGGCTAATCCAAAAGTGTTGGTTGAAATTGACGCAAAGGTCCGTGCTAAGGTTGCTGAAGAATCAGCCCCAAAAGTTCGCGATGAAGAACCAACCACCGAATAGGTGAATCTTAAATGAAAATTACAGCCATATCTATACAGGCGCGCGACAAAAATCGCGTAAATGTTTCAGTTGATGGAAAATATCGGTTCAGTCTAGATGTTTATCAAGTTCTTGAGCTTGGCCTGAAGGTTGGACGAGAATATGACGAGGCCGATATTGTGTCGCTTGAGCAAGAGAGCCAGTTTGGGAAAGCTTATTCAAGGGCTCTCGAATATTGTTTCATGCGTCCTCATAGCATTAAAGAAGTTAAAGACTATCTATATAGAAAGACCATGTCGACTCGTACGAAGACTGGTGAAATTAAGGCTGGAATTTCGAAGGACATCACGGTTCGCGTGCTTGATAGGTTATTAGAAAAAGGTTACGTAGATGATAAAAAGTTTGCGCATTTTTGGATAGAAAATCGTAGCCTAGCAAAAGGCGTGAGCCGTAGAAAGCTAATCGCCGAGCTACGAATCAAAGGTATCAGTAGTTCTATTATTGAGAGTGAATTATCGGATACGATTAGAAATGATGATTCTGAGATCCAAAAAATTATTGCAAAAAAACGCAGTCATTATACGGACGACCAGAAGTTGATGGCCTATTTATCAAGATTGGGATTTGATTACGACGATATTAAACGGGCTTTGTCGTCTGAAGATTTATAAATCCGAACTCTCAGTTTGTGGGTTCGTTGATCTGAAAGGGTTTAAGTATGTCAGTTGTTGTGCTGTTTTTTCAATTGGTTGGAGCTTTTTTGTTGCAGCCTTTACGATAATTGCGTCGTCATTTATCTCAATAATTTGAGATCTGTGGATTAGCAGTTCGGTCTCGGTGAAACTTTTTATGGCACCAGGTTTGACACTTAAGGTCTGAATTGTGAAGCCATCAGTGTCGATTGTGTATTCAATGACCTTGCCTAACTTTCGTCTCGTATCATCAATAACAAACATGCCAATTAGCGAAAAGTTTAAATCAAGTATTTTTTTAATTGCAATTACATCATCGGATTTTATGAATTCATCATTACTGTCGATAATCATCCCGATATTGCTTAATTCACGAACATCGGCGATTCGAATATAGGATGGCTTATCGACAAGCATAGGTCCTTCGACTTCATAGGCAAGGATTTTTAGGTTTGCTGGATCGATAATCGGAAGTTTAGTTTTCGCTAAAGGCGTGCCAGTTTGAAGACTGACAACAGGAGTTCCGATTAAACGTGAGCCTAAGAGTAGCATGATATTAGTATAAGTGTTTTTCGATAATGATGCTAATTTTCTGAAAAAGGATTGGTTCTACCACTCGGCAATGTTTGAGTTGTGTTTTCACTACTAACTTTCATTTTGTTGAGTTTGTTAATAGTGGCGTTGTCTAAAGTGATATTGTTATTTGTCGTGTTGTTGCTGTCGGTTGTGCTATAAGGTGACCTTAGAATATAGCTTAAATCTAATATAGCTGCTATGAGACCGCCAACTATAATAATTATGAATATAACTAGATTGTACCTAGATAGAAAATCAGAAACTGGCTTCATTGGGTTGGCTTTGTCTTCTTGCATATTAACCACCTATATAACCTTGTACTATTATTGGGTCAACTGATACTGAATTTTTGTAATTCTTGTCGTGCGTGATTTTGAGATTAGTAATTTGTATCTTCGGTATATTAGTTTCGAGTGATTTTAGGAATTTCATTAAATCATTGAAATTAACAGGGTTTGATAATGTCATGGTCATTGCGCTTGCATTTGATGATGAGTTGTTTTGTGTTGGTGTTTTCGTTTCAGAGCTTTCTGCGCCAGTGCTATTAGCAGCAAAGCTATAATTTGATATTGTAATGTTATTACTAGCTGCGTAAGCTTTTACGTCTGAGGTGATTTGGTTTTGATAGTCATCTGACTCAATTTTGAGGGCTAGAGCTTTTTTTGAAGCATCGCTAGCTTCGGCAACTTGCGCTTTTAGACTTTCGTTATTTAGAACGCCTGAGCTTTCTGATTCAGATATAGACTTTCCGACTTGTGTGGCCGTTTCGCTTAAGGAGCTTTGAACGTAATAGAAACCGGCGCCAGAAGCTAGAAGCGCTATGACGATAATTGTCGTCAATAGTTTTTGAAGTGCCGAAGGTTTCATTGATGATTTACTCATGATGCGCTTATCCTATTCACTTTTAGCTGGATTGTATTTAAGATTGAATAACCGCTAGCGTCAGCCGAGTCAGTCTGCTGTGCTTGTGACGTAACACTAGAGAATAATGGTGATTTCTGTAAGTTTGCTATGACCGTATCGCTAGTTCCGGCTTTTTTGGTACGAACATTTATTGTTATGCCCTCGGTATATAGGGTGTTGTTCGAGATGGTTATTACTTCTACTACGGCACCTTCGGGCATGGCAGCTCCAATTCCGATGATAATATCACTAAATGACACCTGCGAATCGAGTATGCCTTTTGCCATTGATAAATTTGAGTTGATCTGGCTAGCTTGCATAGATAGTGACGAGAAAGTGTCGGTTTTGGCTGCATTAGATTTGATTGTGGCTTCGGCTGAGCTTTTTATGCTAGTTAAAAGTATGTTTGACGCATATGATGCGCCAGCTAAGAACACGACTGATGCGATTAAGAAGATTACATATTTAACTAACAGGGCGTTCATATGAGCCGCCTTGAGCTGTTTTTTGGTAGCGAGTGGCAATAGATTTATCATTTCCAAATACTTCCTGGTACGACGCTAGCGAGTCCGGCAACCGTAATGTATCTTGACCTAAATTGTCGAACAGGCTCGTTTAGTTTGCCAAAATCAAGTTTTTGCCAAGGGCTAGCTACTCGGGCTGGCATGACCAACTCGTTAGTAAAGTACTCGCCAATTCCCGGCATATCGCTTCCACTACCGACAACTAGCAGCTGTTCGAGTTTACGATCATTATTAATACGTTCACTGTAATATCGCATAACTCTACGAGTTTCAATGATTATTTGCTTTAGGCTAGGCTCAATTGCGTTTTTAATTTTTTCTTGTCTTGGTCCAGCGCTTAAGCCGTTTAATACTTTTAGCTGATGGGCGTTCTCGAGTGTTACTCCGAGTTTTTTTGCTATATCAAGAGTAAATGTGTTCCCACCGATAGCTACGCCGCCGGTAATTCTGATTATGCCGTTATCGATAATTGCAATATCCGTACTAGCTGGTCCGATATCAACAATAACACTTGGAAGTTGTCCGTCCTCGGTGTTTTTTAGTAATCGTGCAACGGCGTTCATGCCAGGTTCGACTAATGTCACTATTAAATCAGCACTTTCGGCAGCGCTAATACATTTATCAATAATGGTGCGTGCAACGGCGCTCATTAATACTGAGATTTCTTTTTTGTTCCGTTCAATTACTGAATAATCTATATAGAGTGTAGAAGCGGGGATTGGGACGTATTGATCGACTTCTAGTTCAACGGCATCCCGAATGGATTTTTCGACACTAGTAGGTAGAGAGAATGTTCTTGAATAGCTGCGTGCCGTAGGAATGCCTATAACGACGTGATTGCTAGGTAATGTACCGATTAATTTTTCTTTGATTAAGATTTTGATATTATCAGCAAGATAAGTGCTATCGCCTTCGAGTGACTCTTTGACCTTTGTAGGGTCGAGGTCCATTGATCCGTAACCGATAACTAGCCATTTTTTTGTATCGATGGCCATGATTTTAATACCAGTATTACTGATATCTAATCCGACGATTGGCTTATCTTTTAGAAATAATTTAGTCTTTGTCATAGTGCCCACAAATATGAATTCTTTCGTTATTATAGCATGAGCTTGTTGTTGCTGTCACGATTTATCCTTTGATATTTTGCGCAAGCCCGGCAATCGGTAGCATAACGCTGGCAGCAATTAATCCAACCATTCCACCCATGATTACGATCATGACTGGTTCGATAATGGTGCTTAACCCGTTGATGGCGGCATCGACTTCCTCTTCGTAGAAATCGGCAACCTTAACTAAGATTTGATCTGTTTGACCAGTTTCCTCACCGACTAGAATCATCTGCGATACGATTGGCGGGAATATAGGGTTTGCGGCGATGACCGATGATAGCGATTTGCCGTTTTTGACTTCTTCTTCGGCCTTCATTAATGCTTCTTGATATATGACATTACCAACTGCGCGTGATGTAACACTTAACGCTTCAAGCACGGCGACACCGGCTTGAATTAGGGCCGAGAAAGTTCTCGAAAAGTGAGCAATGGCTACTTTTTTTACCACTGTTTTTACAACTGGGATTTTCAAGAAAAGTAAATCTTTATTGCGTTTGCCTTTCGGCGTCCTAACGTAAGTTATAGTTCCGAAAACTAGCAAAAAGATGCTGCCAAAAACAATATACCAACGTTTAATAAAGAAATCGCTAATCGCTAACATGGCTAGGGTTAGGCCTGGTAATTTTGCATCTGGGCCACCCAGTCCAGTCATGACAGTTCCGATCTTTGGGATAACGAAGAACATTAATCCGAAAAAGGCTAGAATCGTGATACTCATAAGTACGACTGGATATGCCATTGAGCTTTTGATTTTTTTCTTCATTGAAGAACTTTTTTCTTGTTGAACGGCAAGCCGTTTTAAGATATCTTCCAAGATACCGGCCGCTTCACCTGCGCGAACCATGTTAACGTAGACGTCGTTAAATACTGTTGGATATTTTCCTAACGCATCGCCTAGTGTCGAGCCAGCCTCGATGTCGTGTATGACGTTTGTTAGGATTCTTTTAAGGGCGGGGCTTTCGGAAATGTGACTGCTAAGTGCTGATAGGGCGCGGAGCAAGGGTACACCGGCGCCAACCATGGCGCTTAGTTGCCTAGTAAACATAACTAGTTGTTCGGACTTTACCTTGTTGCTTTCAAACATTTTGCTTGAATCTGATTTAGCTGCTTTGGCTTTCGTTTCTTTAATGCTAACCGGTCTAAGACCTTGTTTTGCCAGAGCGTCGATGACCTCGGACCTCTCATTTAATTCCATCGTTCCATTGACGGGGTTTCTCTTTGAGTCGATAGCTACATATGCGAATAATGTCATATTTATTCCTTTGTGACCCTTATGATTTCATCAAGTGTTGTTTCGCCTCGAAGAACTTTTATTAATCCATCAGTTTGCATTGTTACCATGCCTTCAGAAATAGCTTGTGACTGAATCTGGTCACTCGTAGCATTGGCGACGATTAAGTTTTGAATAGGCAGGGTGTTATTTAAGATTTCGTAAACGCCAACACGACCCTTATAGCCAGATTGTGCACCTTCAATATTATCTTCTATGTTATTGCGCCATAGTGATTTTATGCCAAATTCGTCA